>Ga0268298_10000393_pt1 | contig 56494 bp, 56 predicted proteins | sample WWTPWeurt_MetaG_FD_194462 | JGI IMG/M metagenome (GOLD analysis project Ga0268298, IMG submission 194462) | Activated sludge microbial communities from WWTP in Nijmegen, Gelderland, Netherland - WWTP Weurt | ecosystem: Engineered > WWTP > Aerobic digester > Activated sludge | place... | reverse complement strand
TGCCAGGCGCTCCACCTTGGCCAGGTTGGCGTGGGCACCGACGATAACCAGAATCGCGCCGGGTTCGATGCGCGTATCCGGCCCGGTGGCGGTACTGAAAGTGCCGCAGGTCCACTGGCCGATTACAGTCACCCCATGGCGCACGCGCAACTGCAGGTCACCGAGACATTTGCCGGCGAGCGGGCTACTGGCGCGCACCCGAAATTCTGCCAATCCCACCTGGCTGCCGAGCAGGTGCATGCCCTCGGCCGGCGGACTGATGCGGCGGCTGGCGCGTGCCGCTAATGCCCCGGCGAGAGCGTGCGATGGTGTAAATACCTGCGACGCGCCGACCTGCAACATCGGCGCCCGATACAACGGGTCGCCTGCGAGGGCATAGATCGGGCCAGTGAAGGCGCGCTCCCGCGCGATCAAGATGCAGATCGCATTGGCGTGATCGTCGGCATTGGCAACGACAGCGCGCGCCTTCTCGATACCCGCCAGAACCTCCGGTTCTTCGTCGAGCTTGCCGAAAACAACATCGTAGCCGCGATTGCGCAGGTTTCTGGCCAGTTCCAGATCCTCCTCAAAGACCACGAAGGCGGTGCTGGTTCGCTGAAACTCTTCGAGCAGCGATTCGATCGCCGGACCGTAGCGGTAGAACAGGATGCGCCCGGTCATGTCCGGCAAGAAGTGCGGCAGCCGGACTTCGAAGCGTTCCTCGATGTACGGCATGACATAGAGCGGAAAGATCAGGACCAGGAAGAACATCCCGACGAACTGCGTCAGGATGACGAAGACGATCATTACCGGATGGCTCCACGGCGCGTAGGCCCCGTAGCCCGTGGTGGTCAGCGTCTCCGAGGCCCATTCGAGGCTCGACCAGAAATCGACCTGTTTGCCCTCGAGATGTTCCGAGCCAACCATGAAGATACTGCCGAAGAGAACCACCGCTGCCGGCATGCTGACCAGCAGGCCAAGCAGACGCCAGGTCGATCTCTTCAACCCCTGACTTGCCTTTCGCATCTCTGGATGCCCCCAGAAAGGGCTGTCTCGCCCCGGATGAAGCCAAGTACCCGCGCTCGCCAGAGAGATGCGCCCTGCTTGAAGTCTGATTGGCACGCCCGAGACGATTCGAACGTCCGACCCCTGCCTTCGGAGGGCAGTACTCTATCCAACTGAGCTACGGGCGCGCAGTGGGACCGATTCTACAGTCTGTGCCGGTCGGCGTCCAATCTATCGGCGCGGCGAAGCCATCAGTCGAAGAAAGTGCGCGCAGCCTCGAAACGCTGGGCGTAGTAGCGGTCGTTCAAGCGGTCGATACGAACGCGCCCGCTGGTCGCCGGCGCGTGAACAAATCGCGAATCGCCGAGGTAGATGCCGACATGCGAGAACGGCCGGCTTCGTGTGTTGAAGAAGACCAGGTCCCCGGGCCGCAGGAACTCTGGCTCGATCGGCCGACTGCTGCGAGCGATGTCGGCGGCGCTGCCCTTGACCTTGAGGCTGATCGCCTGACCATAGATGTAACTGACCATACCGCTGCAATCAAGGCCCGCTTCCGGGTTCTTGCCACCGAAGCGGTAGCCGGTGTCGATCAACCCCAGAGCGTAGAGCGCAACCTCGTTACCCTTCTCGCTGATGGCTAGCGGTTGCGCTATAGTTCCCGTAGACGCGCCCGGTCGCGGTGCCGGGCTGCCACAGGCGGCCAGCAGGAGCACGATCAGCAGGTTGGAAGACAGGGCGGGAAAGCGCATTTCCTGAGACGTTTTCTGCAAACAGTTCATAACTTAGCGTTTTTACAGGATTTTTCAAGGCCATGCACATCAAAAACCAGGCATTGTTGCGGTCGACTGTCTTTTTGGGCGGAAATTGGATCGCTGCCGATGGCGGCTCCAGCATTTCAGTGCGCGACCCGGCAAGCGGCTCGCTGCTGGCTGAGGTGCCGAACTGCGGCGCCGCTGAGACACAGCGTGCAATTGCCGCCGCCGCGGCGGCGCTGCCCGGCTGGAGCACGCAGACCGCCAAGCAGCGTTCGCAGGTACTGCAGCGCTGGTTCGCGCTGATCAACCATAATGCCGAGGATCTGGCGCAATTGATCACAGCCGAGGGCGGCAAGCCGCTGGCCGAGGCCAGGGGCGAGGTGGGCTACGGCGCGTCGTTCGTCGAATGGTTCGCCGAGGAAGGCAAGCGTGCCTATGGCGAGACGATTCCGGCGACCGCCGCCGACAAGCGCCTCGTCGTCATCAAGCAGGCCATCGGTGTCTGCGCGGCGATCACACCATGGAATTTTCCGCTGGCGATGATCACGCGCAAGGTCGCGCCGGCATTGGCGGCCGGGTGCACAGTGGTCGTCAAGCCGGCCGAGCAGACGCCGCTGACGGCGCTGGCGCTGGCCGCGCTGGCCGATGAGGCCGGTTTCCCGGCCGGCGTCTTCAACGTGCTGACCGGCGACCCGGTGGCGATCGGCGGCGCGCTGACCGCCAGTCCGGTCGTCCGCAAGCTGTCGTTCACCGGCTCGACCGAGGTTGGCCGGCGGCTGATGGCACAGTGCGCGCCGACGATCAAGAAACTGTCGCTGGAACTGGGCGGCAATGCTCCCTTCATCGTTTTCGACGACGCCGATGTCGATGCCGCGGTCAACGGCGCGCTGATCGCCAAATACCGCAACACCGGCCAGACCTGCGTCTGCGCCAACCGCATCCTCGTGCAGTCGGGGGTTTATGAAGAATTCGCCCGGAAGCTGGCGGCGCGCGCCGGCGAATTGAAGGTTGGCGCTGGCGCCGAGGAAGGCGTCGCGCAGGGCCCGCTGATCGACGATTTGGCGCTGGCCAAGGTCGAGGCTCACGTCGCGGACGCGCTGGCCAAAGGCGCCCGCGTGCTCTGCGGCGGCACCCGCCATGCGCGCGGCGGCAACTTCTACCAGCCGACGGTGCTCGCCGACGTGACGCCCGAGATGAAGGTCGCCCGTGAGGAAACCTTCGGCCCTGTCGCCCCGCTGTTCCGCTTCGACAGCGAGGCCGAGGCCATCGCCATGGCCAACGATACCGAGTTCGGTCTTGCCGCCTATTTCTATTCGCGCGATGTCGCCCGCTGCTGGCGCGTTGGCGAGGCGCTGGAATACGGCATGGTCGGCGTCAATACCGGCCTGATCTCGAACGAGGTGGCGCCCTTCGGCGGCATCAAGCAATCGGGCATCGGGCGCGAAGGCTCGAAGTACGGGATCGAGGACTATCTCGAGATCAAGTATCTCTGCTTCGACGTCAACGGATGATCAAGGTCGTCATCGCGCTGGCGGCACTCGGCCTGCTTTGGTTGATCTGGCGGCGGTGGTCGGCGCGGCGACGGGCCGCCTTCATCGACCGGTATCCGTTCACCGGAATTCTCGACCAGCGCCTCGCGGCACGCCGCCCCGAATTGACCCCGGATCAGCGCGCCGAGGTCTTCGCCGGCCTGCGCGACTATTTTCAGATTTGTCAGCGCGCCGGACGCCGCTTGGTGGCGATGCCGTCGCAGGCGGTCGACGATGCCTGGCACGAGTTCATCCTGTTCACCAGGCAATACGCACAATTCTGCCGGAGCGCCTTCGGCCGCTTCCTGCACCATACGCCGGCCGAGGCGATGCGTTCGCCGACCCAGGCATCGGACGGCATCAAGCGCACTTGGCGGCTGGCCTGCGCGGGCGAGGGCATCGACCCGGAGAGGCCGCAGCGCCTGCCCCGGCTGTTCGCGATGGATGCTGCGCTCCTGATTGCCGGCGGTTTTATCTACCAGCTCGACTGCCTTGCCGCCGGCTGCGATGGCGCAATGGGCGCCGGCTTCTGCGCCAGCCATATCGGCTGCGGCAGCGGCTGCTCGGGCGATTCCGGCAGTTCCGATGGCGACGGCGGCAGTGGTTGTGGTGGCGGCTGCGGCGGCGACTGACGCCGACCTACTTGTGATAGACGCGACTGCTGCCGGAGCCGCCCTTGCCCGGGTTGGCAACGTTGTCGAACATGTTCCAGCCCTGGTGCTGGGCGTAGCCGAACAGCAGCAACGCGAGGATGCCGGTGGCGAAGTTGAAGTTCTTGAACATCAGTCGTCCCCGTCCGAAGAATCGCTGCTCGCCACCGGCGCATGATCGCTCTCGGCCCAGCGCCTGGATTCGAAGGCGGCGAAGCGCAGGCGCGTGAATACCGGGAAGAAGACGAGAAACAGCATCACCATGACGAAATTCGACCAGCCGGCCCCGCCGCTCGAAACTTCGATGACATCGCGCACCGGCACCGGCTTTTCCGGGGCGATATCGGGGTCGACCGTCACGTAGTAGGTACCGGGCGGGATGTCGAGAAAGACCACCTCGTCGGAACGGTCGCCTTCCGACCAGCTCTCGCCACCGTCGTTGCCATGGTAGTAGGCCAGTTCCCGCGCCGCCGGCCACGCCTGGCCGCTGGCCTTGTTGACCAGCATCAGGTCGAGGCCGATCCAGTTGTTGTCGAGCGAGGTTGAATTGCGCACCGACAACTTGCGCGGCCGGTCGCGCACCTCGAATTCACTGGTGACGACCGAATCTTCCGTCATCTGCGGCGAGAAGGTGAACTCCTGGCGTAGCAGGACCTTGCCGCTGCCGAGGAGGCCAAAAAAACCCTGGAGCGCGACCGCAACCAGCGCCAGCTTCCAGAACAGACTGCAAACTCGCTGGTGGGTTTCAGCCCAGGGATTGGGCTGGTTGGCGAAGATCCCGACCGGCGCGGTCATCCGTCCCGGAAGCTTGAAGGCCTCGCCGATCACCTCGGGCGCGACGTACGTACCGAGCGACCAGTTCAGATCGTTGTCGGTCGCTTCGCGCGACAGCAGCTGCGGCGGCGCAACGTAGTCGACCACCCGGTTGGTCTCGCCGCGGCGAACGCGCCAGGTGAATTCGCCGGCGACCTGGATCACCTCGGCGGATTGCGCGGTCGAATAGTGCCGGAAACGCTGGTTGGCGAAATTGACGTCGGCCAGTTCCATCGCACCGTTGCCGGCCGGCGGGTTGGACAGCACGTCGGCGATGTTCCAGTGGCCGTTGTATTCGGTGAGCCAGCGGTAGGTGCCACTTTCGCCCGCCAGAAGGTATTCGCGCCAGTCGTAGGCAATGCCGTCGACTCGCGACTCCTTGACGAGGAAACCGATGACCTCCACCGGCTTGCCTTCGAGTACCCCCTTGCTGCCAAGCGGAATGCGCGGCACGTATTTTTCGTCGCGCGTGCCGAGCGCTTTCGACAACAGCTTGAAGTTCTGGTCGGCGGTACTGACCACCGCCCCGCAGCTCACACAGCCGACCGCGAGAATTTCCCTGGAACGCGCCTGCATCGGCGCGCCGCAACTCGGGCAGCGGAAGACCTGTGCCGCGATGGCGTGCGTCGGGATCGGCATACCCTCGCGCAGGTTGCCCATCTTCAGCGAGGCGAAGGCGACGGCCTCACCGACGAAGAGCAGCGGCGGCGTCTCGGAGTAGTCGAGGGTCGCGAAATTGGCCCCGTTTCGGAGGTCGACCGCGGCAACCGGGTAACCGGCGCCGACCTTGAACGGCAGCTCGCCCTGCCCGGCCACGCATTCGGCGTTCTCGATATTGCTGACGGTCCATGGCTGGCTAGCCAGCACGAAGCGCTGGCCGATCTTCAGTTCCGCGAATTTCGGCAGCAGCTCCTGGACCTGCTGGGCGAAGGTGAGCACATACTCGCCACCCGCCTCCGACAGCCAGCCGGTGCGCATGTCGTCGAACAGCAGATGCCACTCGTTCCAGTAGCCCTGGCTGTACTTGATCTGGATGCGCCCGATCAGGGCGAAATGTACGCCTTTATAGCTGCCGTCCGCCCCCAGTTGCAGCGGCGAGCGATCCTCGACCAGCGCCGCCATCTTGCCGATGTCTTCGAGCGCCTGATCGTGGCGAACCAGCGTGCTCTGACAGTACTCGCAGACGGCGAAGATCGACGACGCCGACTTGAAGACAACCGGCGCGCCGCACGAAGGGCAGGAGGCAGTCAGCGCCACTTTGTCGCGGTCAACTCAGTTTTTTGAGCAGTTCAGCTTTCTTGGCAGCGAATTCGTCCTCGCTCAGGATGCCCTTTTCGACCAGTCCATGCAGCTTCTCCAGCGTGGCCACGACATCGTCGGCAGACACCGCGGGCGCTACGGGCGCCGCTGTCGCCGCCGCTCCGGCGGCCGGCTGCATGGCCGAGGCCATCGCCTGCCCCATGACCTGGCCGAAGCCAACGCCGGCGCCGAGGCCGACACCCATGCCGGCCATCCCGCCCTCGTTCCTCGCCGCCTCGGGTATCGCGTTGGCGACCTGGTACTGCGTGTAGCGCTGCATGTCGCCGATCATGTTCATGCCTATCCGCTGGTCGAGAACCTTCTGCAGTTCCTCCGGCAACGAGACGTTCTGCACCACCAGCGAATCGAGCGTCAGGCCGTACTCGGCGAACATCGGCTGCGCCTTGGCGAACATCGCCTTGCCGAACTCGTCCTGATTGGCTGCCATGTCGATGAAAGCAACGCCGGATTCGCCGAAGAGGTCGGTCATGCCGGCGACCATGGTGTTGCGCAACTGGCCCTCCAGTTCCTCGCGGGTATAGCTGTCGCGGGTGCCGGAGATCTTCTGGTAGAAGGCCTTGGCATCGCTCAGGTGATACGAATAGATGCCGAAGGCGCGCAGGCGGACGATGCCGAATTCCTTGTCGCGGATGGTGATCGGGTTGGGCGTGCCCCACTTCTGGTCGAGCTGTGTACGCGTCGAAAAGAAGTAGACATCGCTCTTGAAGGGCGACTCGAACAGTTTGTCCCAGTTCTTCAGGTAGGTCAGAACCGGCAGCGTCTGCGTCGTCAATTTGTACATGCCGGGCGCGAAGACATCCGCCACGGTGCCCTCGTTGACGAACAGCGCCAGTTGCGAATCGCGCACCGTCAGACTGGCGCCGTTCTGGATTTCCATTTCCTGCATCGGAAAGCGCCAGGCCAGCGTGCCGTCCCCGTCCTCTGCCCACTGGAGGATGTCGATAAACTGCTTCTTGATGAAGTCCATCAGTGCCATGAAGTTCTCCTTGGATGGTCAGACGATGCAGCCGGCGTTGAGGATGCCGACGCCGATCGCCAGTGAGGCGAGGAAGATTCCCGAGGCCAGCTTGCCTTGGGGGATGCTTTCGTTGAGCCGCGGCAACGCCAGTCGCGCAGCGATGAAGGCGAGTAATTGCACGACGGAGGCGACGACGCCCCAGCCGATCATCGCGTACAGGTTGTGGCTGACGGCGACGGAAACCGCAATCGGCAGTGCGAAGCCGATGACTGCGCCACCGAGGCTGACCGCCGCCGCCTCGTTGCCGGCGCGGATCAGCGCCAGTTCATTGTAGGGCGTGATCCTCACGTAGATGCCGAGAAACACCAGCATCAGCATGATGGCGGTCACGAAAAAGCTGGCGAAGGCCGGCAGGTTGTTGATCACCGGGTCGAACATGGGACCTCCCGAAAGGCGTCGAGTTGGCAGCAATTGTCGCCGCTAAGGGGGCAATCTTCAACTGCTGATTTTTGCCGCTGGCATGCTATGCCGGCAAATCCCCGGCGAGCTGCAGCAAGCCCTCGAGCACGAGATTGTCGACCCGCCGATGCTGAATGCCGAGATGCTCGCCGATGACCATGGCCGCCCCGCCGGAAAGCAGGCACGTGGTACCGTTGCCCAGCCTGGCGACGGCGCGTTCGATGGCGCCGACCTGGGCCTCGATGCAGCCGGACGTGATCGCGTCGTCGGTGCATCGCGGCCAGACAAAATAATTCCCGGTGGCCAGAGGCAGGGCCGCCGTATCGCGAGCCAGCGAGCGGTGCATCAGGTCGAGTCCGGGCAGGATGAAGCCGCCCAGGAAGCGGCCACCGCCGTCGAGCGTGTCGATCGTTGTCGCCGTGCCGGCCATCACCACAACACAGGGGGCCGACGTCAGGCGCCACGCGCCGATCAGTGCGCACCAGCGGTCGACACCGAGACGACCCGGGTTTTCATACAGATTGACGACACCACACGCTGCCGGTGCGGACTTCGCTTCGTTCAGTTCGAGCCGGCTTGCCGCAATTGCCTGACGAATGCTCCCCAGCACAGCGTCGCCGGCGACATTGGCCAGCATGGCCCGCGTCGCCTGCGGGAAACGACGCGTCAACCCCTCCAGTTCCTCGACGCCGGCGTGATCGAGGACGCCGCTTTCCAGCCAGCGCCCGTCCCCGTGCACTCCCCACTTGATGCGGCTGTTGCCGCTGTCGATGAAAAGGATCATGCGCGGCGCAGGCTGACGTCGCCGGAAAAGATGCGTTGTCCGCCGGCAACTGTATCGAGCAGCAGCGCGCCATCATCGTCGACACCCAGGCAGATGCCGTCCACCGCCGTTGCATCGTCAGCGAGAAGGCGAACGGCAAGACCTTGCCAGGCATGGCGCTGCTGCCATTCCATTTTCGCCCCGGAAAAGCCGTCGACCGCGAAAGCCTCAAGCGTCCCGGCCAATTCGGCAAGGATTGCGGCCAGCAGAACATGGCGGTCGGGCAAGGGTGTCAGCGCTTGATCGAGGCCGGCGGCCGGCTGCGGCAGATCGTCGAGGGGCGGCCGCAGGTTCACGCCAACCCCGATGACCGCGTGCGTACCCTGGCGGTCAGTCGCGAGCTCGACGAGAATACCGGCCAGCTTGGCGAACCCGCCCCCGGATTCGACCAGTACGTCGTTCGGCCATTTGAGCCGGATGCCCTGCGCCCCCAGGCTTTCGAGCCCCCTGGCAAGCCCGACGCCGACTGCCAGCGAAAGGCCGGCAAGCTGCCCCGATGGCCCACTGAAGCGCCAGAGCAGCGAAAAGGTCAGGCTGGCCTCGGGCGCCGAGAGCCAGGTTCGCCCCCGGCGGCCACGTCCCGCGCTCTGGCGATTCGCCACGACAACCGTGCCGGCCAGCGCTCCCTGGTTGGCGCGGCGCATGAGCTCGCTGTTGGTCGAGTCGCAGTCGTCGACGGAAACGATGTCGAAGCAGCCGGCACGCGCGCCCAGCAGCGATTCAAGCAGTTCAGGATCGATCAGGGCCATGCGCGGATTTTACTCCGCGACCGCCTCCTTGCTGCCTTCAATGCCGAGTTCGGCGATCTTGCGCGTAATCGTGTTGCGCCCGATGCCAAGCGCCAGTGCCGCCTCGATCCGGCGGCCGCCGGTCCGAGCCAGGGCGCGGGAAATCAGGATGCGCTCAAAGGCGTGGACCAGCCGGCCATGGATATCATCGACACCCGCCGCCAGCAGCCGGTCGACTTCGCCTTCAAGCCCTTTTTCCCAGTCGGTCGCCAGCGCGCCTGGCACCGCCTCGCGTAATTCGGCCGGCAGATCCCCGACTTCGATTTGCTGGCCCGGCGCCATGACCGTCAGCCAATGGCAGAGGTTTTCCAGTTGCCGCACATTCCCCTGAAAATCCCGGCCGCTCAGATAGGCGAGTGCAGCATCGGACAGGCGCTTGGCTTCGACACCAAGTTCGCGCGCACTCTTCTGCATGAAATGACGGGTCAGCAGCGGGATATCTTCGCGGCGCTCGCGCAGTGCCGGCAAGCGAATGCGGATGACGTTAAGGCGGTGGAAGAGATCCTCGCGAAAAAGGCCCTCCTTGACACGCGCTTCAAGATTCTGGTGCGTTGCGGCGATGACTCGCACATTGGCCTTGATCGGCGAGTGGCCGCCGACCCGGTAGTAGTGTCCATCGGAGAGCACGCGCAGCAGGCGGGTCTGCAACTCGGAGGGCATGTCGCCGATTTCGTCGAGAAATAATGTTCCTCCCTCGGCCTGCTCGAAACGCCCGCGCCGCTGGCTCTGGGCCCCCGTAAAAGCGCCGCGCTCGTGACCGAAGAGTTCCGATTCCAGCAGATCCTTGGGGATCGCCGCCGTGTTGATCGCAACGAAGGCCTTGTCGGCACGCGGACTGTGACGGTGCAGTGCCCTGGCAACCAGTTCCTTGCCGCTGCCCGAGTCGCCGGTGATCAGCACAGTGGCGTGCGACATGGCGAGGCGACCGATTGCCCGGAAGACCTCCTGCATGGCCGGTGCCTGTCCGAGGATCTCCGGCGCCAGCGCCTCCTCTTCACTTGCACCGCTTTGGTGCATTGATTCCTCGATCGCTCGCTGGATGAGCTCGACCGCCTGATCGACGTCGAACGGTTTGGGCAGGTACTCGAAGGCGCCGCCCTGGAAAGCGGCAACCGCGCTTTCCAGATCTGAATAGGCGGTCATGATGATCACCGGCACCGAGGGGAAACGAGTCTTGACTTCCTGCAGCAGTTCCAGTCCGGACTGGCCTGGCATGCGAATGTCGGAGAGCAGAACCTGCGGTGGTGCGGCGCCGCGTTCGAGCTGAGACATGGCCTCGCTGGCCGAGGCGAAGCTCTTGAATGGAATGCCTTCGCGGGACAACGTCTTTTCCAGCACCCAACGGATGGAACGATCATCGTCGACAACCCAGACAGGTTTCATGATTTCTTGGCTCATCTTGTCATTGGCAATGGTCTGATGACAAGCAAGAGTCAGGCCTGCCCAACCGGCAGACGGATGGCAAAAGTCGTTTGGCCCGGCTGACTCGTGCAATCGATGGTGCCGTGATGGTGCTGGACAAAATTCTGGGCGATGGTCAGCCCCAGCCCACTACCCCCTTCACGACCCGAAACCAGTGGATAGAACATGCACTCGCGGACCGTTTCGGGAATCCCCGGACCGTTGTCAATGACTTTGATCTCGAGGGCCAGGCGATAGCGCTTCTTCGCCAGCGTGACCTGGCGCAGCACACGGGTACGCAGCACGATCTCGCCCTCTCCGTGCATCGCCTGTGCCGCATTGCGCGCAACGTTGAGAAACGCCTGAATGAGTTGCTCGCGGTCACCCACCAGCTCCGGCAAGCTGGTGTCGTAATCACGGCGCACCGTCAGCGAGCCTTGAAATTCGGAGGTCAGAAGACTTCGGACGCGCTCCAGTATCTCGTGGATATTGACTGTGGACGGCAGCATCATCCGATGTGGGGTCAGCAGGCGCTTCATCAGGTTCTGCAAACGGTCCGCTTCCTTGATGATGACCTGTGTGTACTCCTTCAGCGAGGGATTGCCAAGTTCGTGTTCGAGCAACTGCGCGGCGCCACGGATGCCACCGAGCGGATTCTTGATCTCGTGCACCAGATTGCGGATCAGTTCACCGCTGGCTTTCTGCTGCTCGATCAGATGCTCTTCGCGAGTGGCCGCCAACTGATGCTCGATTGGTTGCAGTTCGAGGAGCAGGCGTACGTCGGCCGCCACATCCGGACGGAGCGGCGTCACCGTGCAATTGATGTGCAGTACCTCGCCATCGCTACGCTTAAGCTCGATGTTCTGGCCGGTATAGCCCCAATTATTGTTCAGGGCGTTGTCGAGCGCGGCCTGCAGGGTTGCCGGACAGGCGCACAGCGCCGAGAGGGGCTTGCCGGCCGACGTGCGCAGGCTGACCGCGAGCAGGTTCTCGCCGGCCGGATTGACATAGCGGACGAGCAGACCCGCATCAAGCACGAGCACGGCCGAGGCCAGAAGGTCCAGCCCGGAAAAAAGTGGCGGCGTGTCATTCATGTCGGTCATTGTAGCGATTCGCCCGGGACGGCGTCGAAGCCGTTGCGTATATGACCCCGTGTTCATTATCATTGCATGATTTCACTTGGCGCCTTGCCGATGCCTTCCCGCAGACTTGTGTCACCCGTCGCCCTGTATGTCGCCATTGTCTTGAGCGGCTGCAACGGCTCGGGGCCGCCGCCAGCGGTTACCAAGGTCCTGGTGCAGGTTGCAGGCACCAGCGATGTCGGGAATACCGTCTATACCGGCGATGTGCGGGCGCGCCACGAGGTTGACTTGTCTTTCCGGGTTGGCGGAAAGATTGCTGCCCGCCTCGTCGATGGCGGCATGAGCGTCAAGGCTGGACAGGCTTTGGCCCGGCTCGACCCGGCCGATCTGCGGCTTGCACGGCAATCCGCAATTGCCCAGGTTGGCGCCGCGGAAAGCGAATTCACCACCGCCAGCAATGAGCGGGCGCGCTATGCGGACCTTCTGGCAAAGCGCTTCGTCAGCCAAGCCGCCTTCGATGCCAAGGATAATGCCTTCAAAAGCGCTCGGGCACGATTGGAACAGGCGCGTGCGCAAAGCCAGATCAGCGGCAACCAGGCCAGCTACGGCACGCTCGTGGCCGATCAGGCGGGCGTGATAACCGCCGTGCTCGCCGATGCCGGCCAGGTGGTAAGCGCCGGCCAGCCGGTATTCCGTCTGGCGCGCCCGGAAGAGAAGGAAGTCGCGATCGCCATCCCGGAGGGCCGCCTGACTGAACTGAAGGCAGCACGGTCTATCGCGGTCAACCTGTGGGCCCAGCCGAATCTGGTGATGAAGGGGGAACTTCGCGAACTGGCGGCTGCGGCCGACCCGGCCACCCGCACCTACGCGGCGCGTATCCGGATCATCGACCCATTGCCCGCCACCCAACTCGGCATGACGGCGCGCGTCATGGTCAATGCCTCTCCCGCTGCGGCTATTGTCATACCGCTGACGGCGGTCGTCGACAACGGCAAGGGGCCGCAGGTCTGGGTTGTGGACTATGGCAAGGCAAGGCCACGGCCAGTTGTGGTGAGCGCCTTCCGCGAGGACGGCGTCGCCATCGGCAGCGGACTCGCCACCGGCGATCTCGTCATCGTGGCCGGACAGCGCCGACTGGTCGACGGACAGACCGTGCAGGCTCAGCCCGCCGCACCGCCGGCGCTCCAGCGCTAAGCTGTGAGTCAGCGCTTCAATCTGTCCGACTGGACACTGCATCACCGGACTCTGGTCGGTTTTCTCCTGCTTGCCATCTCGCTGATGGGCTTCGTGTCTTATGGCCGCCTGAGCCAGGCGGAAGATCCCCCGTTCACATTCCGGGTCATGGTGATCCGCAGCTTGTGGCCAGGCGCCACTGCGTTCCAGGTCGAACAGCAGCTGACGGACAAGATCGAGAAGAAGTTGCAGGAGATGCCGTACATCGAGCACATCCAGAGTTTCTCGCGGCCCGGCGAGTCGACAGTCATGTACTTCGCCAAGTACGGCGTGCCGGGAAGCATCGTGCCCGACCTCTTCTACCAGGTGCGCAAAAAAGTCGGCGACATCCGCCACACCCTGCCGGCAGGAGTTCAGGGGCCCTTTTTCAATGACGAATATGGCGACGTTTTTGGCAACGTCTACGCGTTGACCGCAGACGGTCTCGATTACCCGCAACTCAAGGACCTCGCCGAGCGCATTCGCGACGACCTCCTGCGCATTCCCGGAGCCGGCAAGGTCGAGATATTCGGGATTCAGGACGAGAAGATCTACGTTGAACTCTCCAATTCAAAACTGGCAACACTTGGGGTCGACCAGACCACAATCATCCAGGCGCTAAGCCAGCAGAATTCGGTCAACGGCGCCGGTTTTTTCGAGATGCAGGACGAGCGGATCCAGATACGGCCCAGCGGCGCCTTCGATACGCTTAAGAACGTAGCAGACACCCTGATTCGCAGCGGCAACCGCAGCTTCCGCTTGGGCGATATCGCGACGGTGCGGCGCGGCACCAGTGACCCGCCAACCACGCAAGTTCGCTTTGGCGGAAAACGGGCGCTGGCCATTGGCGTTTCACTGGCGCGCGGCGCCGACATCATCGAGCTTGGCAATGCCCTGGAGGCGCACATCGCCAAGGCTCGCGGCAGCCTGCCGCTGGGCGTGGACATCGCCCAGGTGGTCAGCGCACCCAACGCTGTCCGGAACTCGGTCAAGACCTTTGTGCGGGCTCTCGCCGAAGCGGTCTCCGTCGTCTTGCTGGTTACCTTCATCAGCCTCGGCATGCGCACCGGGACGGTCGTTGCCGTATCAATCCCGCTGGTCCTGGCTGCCAGTTTCCTCGCCATGGACTTGTGCAACGTCGGGTTGCATAAAGTTTCGCTTGGCGCCCTGGTGCTGGCACTCGGGCTGCTGGTGGACGATGCGATCATCGCGGTGGAGACCATGTGGGTCAAGATGGAGCAAGGCTGGGAGCGCACCCGTGCTGCGTCCTTCGCCTACACGAGCACGGCCGGCCCGATGCTGTCCGGCACGCTGGTCACCGTCGCCGGATTCATCCCGATTGCCATCGCCAAGTCATCGACCAGCGAATATGCTTTCGCCTTCTTCCAGGTCAACGCCATCGCCCTGCTCATTTCATGGGTAGCTGCCGTGGTGGCGATTCCCTGGCTCGGCTACAAGTTGCTCCCCGACCCGCGGGCACCCAGGAAGCCAGGGCTGATCGAGCGGCGCTGGCCCCGGCTGGCCAGCAAGCTCAAGCACGTCGGCCTCAACGGTCAAGCTCTTGGCGAAGCGCATGATGTCTATGGAACAGCGTTCTACAACCGATTCCGCCAGCTCGTGAAGGCCTGCGTCAAGCGGCGCTGGCTGGTCATCGGCGTCACGGCGCTGCTTTTCGTTTTGTCGATTGTCGGCATGGCGAAAGTCCCAAAGCAGTTCTTCCCCAACTCGACGCGGCTCGAACTCAATGTCGAACTGCGACTGCCCGAGGGCGCCTCAATCAACGCCATCGACAACCAGACCCGGAAACTCGAAGGGTGGCTTGACCAGGACAAGTCCAGTTTCGACCAGCATGATCATTACATCGCTTACGTCGGCTCGGGCTCGCCGCGCTACTTCCTTTCAATCGATCAGCAACTGCCCGCCACCAACGTCAGTCAGCTGGTCATCATGACCCGCAGCGTGGAGGCGCGCGAAGCCTTGCGCGGTCGACTGATCGATTACTTCGAAAATCAGGCTTCGGGCGTACGCGGCAACATCGCGCGCATCGAGAATGGCCCGCCAATTGGCTACGCCGTTCAATACCGCGTATCGGGCGAAGACGTTGCCGCCCTGCGCCAGGTCGCCGGCGAGGTCGCGACCGCCCTGCGCGGCAGCCCTGAGCTATCGAACGTCAATCTCGACTGGAGCGAGCTCTCCAAGGCTGTGGAAGTCGAGATCGACCAGGACAAGGCGCGTCTGCTGGGCGTTTCCGGCCAGGACATTGCCGCACTGCTCAACATGGCGCTCAACGGCCTTGCGGTCACCAGCTACCGCGAAGGCGAGAAGACGATCGATGTCGTCTTGCGCGGCGACCGCGAAGATCGGGCCCACTTGTCGGCATTGCCCGACCTTGCGGTCCCGACACGCAGCGGGAAGAGCGTTCCATTGAACCAGATCGCTCGGCTCAAACACGGGTTCGAGCCCGGCCTGATCTGGCGCCGCGACCGGCTACCGACCATCACTGTGCGCGCCAATCTCTACGGGACGACCCAACCGGCATCGGTAGTCGCCGACCTGCAACCGCAGATTGATGAGATCGTCGCCAAGCTGCCGGCGGGCTACCGAATCGCGACCGGCGGTTCGGTCGAGGAGTCGGCAAAGGGATCAGACTCAGTCATGGTCGGAATTCCGGTCTTCATCCTTGTGGTAATCACGGTGCTGATGATTCAGTTGCAGAGCGCTTCTCGGGTCATCATGGTGGTGCTGACCGCACCTCTCGGAATGATTGGCATCGCCCTTTTTCTGCTGCTCTTCAACAAGCCTTTCGGCTTCATGGCCCTGCTGGGAACGATTGCCCTGTTCGGCATGATCATGCGCAACTCCGTGATCCTCGTCGATCAGATCGAGCAGGACATGGCCGCCGGCAAACCTCGGGGCGAGGCGATCATCGAATCGACGGTGCGCCGCTTCCGCCCGATCGTGCTAACCGCAGCGGCGGCCGTGCTGGCGATGGTGCCACTGTCGCGCAACGACTTCTTCGGACCGATGGCGGTCGCCATCATGGGCGGGCTGATCGTCGCCACGGCGCTCACCCTGCTCTTCCTGCCGGCACTCTATGCAGCCTGGTACAAGGTCAAGCCTGACTCTGTCTGATCAGCGCAGGCCGGAGAGTTCCTTCTGGATGGCAATAATGTTGCGCTCGTGTTGTGCAACACGATCCCGGTAGGGCTGAACACGGTCGAGTGCAGCGGCCGAGCCGTCTCTGCCGCGCAGTGATTCCTGGTCGGCCAGCTCGCGCTGCGCCTGATCCAGACTGCGCTGTTCACCCGTCAGCTCCTGTTCGAGAATGCGCTTGCGATCGGTGTCGCGTGCCTTCTGCGTGTCCTCTTGAACCTTCGGAAAGCCTGCCGGCGACGCATTCCCCGCCGCGCCACCGGGCCGCGCCCTGGATCCCGGCATCGAAGAATCCGGCGGCACAGCAACCGCCTTGCAACTCTTGTCGACACGCGTATTCGAGATCAGGGTGCCGCCGCTCGCGTCTGTGCATCGGTAGATAGTTTCTGCTGCCGCCGACAAGGCAGGTACAGCAAGTAGGATGGCCAGCGTCCAGCGTGTCATCGTCATCATTCCTCGTAACTGATTCAGTTTACCGGACTTAACGCGCTTCACAGCGAACCGTGGACAAAAAAAGGGGGCGGGATATCCCGCCCCCTTTTCGCTGCTGGTTAGCAGGAATAATAGAGATCGAACTCCACCGGGTGCGTCGTCATGCGAACCTTGTTGACTTCATCCATCTTCAGGCCAATGTAGGAATCGATCCAGTCGTTGGAGAAAACACCACCGCGGGTCAGGAATTCGCGGTCCTTGTCGAGCGAAGCCAGGGCCTCCTCCAGACTGGCGCAGACGGTCGGGATCTTCGCATCCTCTTCCGGCGGCAGGTCGTACAGGTTCTTGTCGGCCGGATCACCCGGGTGAATCTTGTTCTGGACGCCATCCAGGCCAGCCATCATCAGTGCCGAAAAGCAAAGATACGGGTTGGCGATCGGATCCGGGAAGCGGGTCTCGATCCGACGCCCCTTGGAGGAGGCAACGTGCGGGATGCGGATCGAAGCGGAACGGTTCTTGGCGGAGTAAGCCAGCTTGACCGGGGCTTCATAGTGCGGAACCAGACGCTTGTAGGAGTTGGTGCCCGGATTGGTAATGGCGTTCAGGGCCTTGGCATGCTTGATAATGCCGCCAATGTAGAAAAGGGCGAACTCGGACAGGCCGGCGTAGCCGTCACCAGCGAACAGGTTCTTGCCATCCTTCCAGATCGACTGGTGAACGTGCATGCCGGAACCGTTGTCACCGACGATGGGCTTCGGCATGAAGGTGGCGGTCTTGCCGTACTGGTGAGCAACGTTGTGCACCACGTACTTGAGGATCTGGGTCCAGTCGGCACGCTTCACCAGGGTGCTGAACAAGGTGCCAATCTCGCACTGGCCGGCGGTGGCGACTTCGTGGTGGTGCACTTCGACGGGCACGCCGAGGGCTTCGAGTGCCAGAACCATCGCAGAACGAATGTCGTGCAGGCTATCGACGGGAGGAACCGGGAAGTAGCCGCCCTTGACGGTCGGACGATGCCCGGAACCGCCGCCGCCTTCGGTCTTTTCGCCGGAGGTCCAGGCGGCTTCGGAAGAGAAAATCTTCAGGTTGCAGCCAGACATGTCGACATTCCACTCAACGGAGTCGAAAATGAAAAATTCAGGCTCCGGTCCGAAATAGGCGGCGTCGCCCAAGCCGGAGGACTTCAGGTAGGCTTCCGCTCGCTTGGCGATCGACCGCGGGTCACGGTCGTAGCCCCGGCCGTCGGCGGGATCGACCACGTCGCAGGTGATGACCACCGTGGTTTCATCGAAGAAGGGGTCGAGGTAGGCTGTTGTGGCATCGGGCATCAGTTGCATGTCGGAAGCCTGGATGCCCTTCCAGCCGGCGATGGACGAGCCGTCGAAAGCATGGCCGTTCTCGAACTTGTCCTCGTCGAAGGCGGAAACCGGCACGGTGACATGCTGCTCCTTGCCACGGGTATCGGTAAAACGGAAATCGACGAACTTGGCGTCGTTTTCCTTGACCATCTTCATCACGTCTTGCGGGGTTGCCATAACCGTCAATCTCCTAACTATTTAAGAAGCCGGCGAGGCCGGCGACAAAGAAAAAACCCAACGGAAAACCTTCAGCAGAAACCGTGCCAACGCTCATCTGCCAAGCCGATCATTTTGCCACAAGGAGATGCGCGAATCACCCAAAGAATTGGCGCACCATGTTCGTGCGCGTGGCCAGAAATATGCACCTCCATGGTGCGACAAGTTGGCGCTCGAATACATTGATGGGCGCGATGACCTGAACGCGCGCACCAACCAGGCCGAGACACCGGGATTGCAACCCGCTCCCCCACGACGTCGTGCGCAGGGTCTCGCGGATCCCTTTGGCAGCAGATTCATCGAGCCCCATTCCCTGTGCCCTATACTATCGGGGTCGGATTCTGGCAACTGGAGATTATGGGACGCCTAACTGAAATTCTCGCCCTGGCGCAGCAGCGCGCCACAACCATGGGCCTGCCATATGAAGGCGCGCTGACCCCACGGGAGGCCTTCGACCTGCTCCGCCTCGCACCCGGAGCCAAGATGGTCGACGTGCGTACCCGCGCGGAACGGGACTGGGTGGGCCGCGTTCCAGGCGCCGTCGAGATCGAGTGGAACCTCTATCCGGGCGGTGGGCACAACGCCAACTTCACGGCCGAACTCAAGCGTCAGGTCGATCCCGAAGCATTGGTCTTGTTCCTCTGCCGGAGCGGCGCCCGTTCGGATGCTGCGGCGCGTCTGGCGACTGAAGCCGGCTATGGCGACTGCTACAACATCCTTGAAGGATTTGAGGGCGACAAGGACGCCAACGGCCAGCGCAGTACCTGTGGTGGCTGGCGCCATTCCGGGCTGCCTTGGCATCAGGGCTGAGCCAGACCTCAAGCCCGCTCGCGAGATCACCATGCAATCCACTCCAATCGCCTTCGCCCCGTTCAACACTCTTGCAGACAACGACTGCCAGGAGCGCATCCGTGCTGCTCGCGCCCAACTGGGCAGAAGAGCCGTCATCCTCTGCCATCACTACCAGCGCGCCGACATCTACCAGCACGCCGACCTGACCGGCGATTCGCTGAAGCTCTCCAAGCTGGCCGCGCAGACCGATTCCGAATACGTTATTTTCTGCGGTGTGCATTTCATGGCCGAAGTCGCGGATATCATGACCGCGCCCAATCAGATCGCCATTCTGCCCGACCTGGCGGCGGGCTGCTCGATGGCAGACATGGCCAATCTGGCCAAGGTCGAGCGCTGCTGGCGTGAACTCGATGAGGTGCTGAATGCCGAGACAGAGATCACACCGGTCACCTACATCAACTCTGCCGCTGATCTGAAGGCCTTCTGCGGCGAACATGGTGGCATCGTGTGCACATCGTCGAACGCTGGCACCATCGCCGAATGGGCTTTTGCACGCCGTCCCAAGATCCTCTTCTTCCCCGACCAGCACCTGGGGCGGTGGACCGGCCACAAACTTGGGATTCCGATGGACGAAATGGTCGTCTGGGATCCCGACCTGGAACTCGGCGGGCTGGCGCCGGCACAGATCAGGAATGCGCGCATCCTGCTGTGGAAGGGTCACTGCTCAGTCCACCAGATGTTCCAGAAATCGCACATAGAGGCCTTCCGGGCGAAGTACCCGGATGGCTTGGTCATCGCCCACCCGGAATGCAGTTTCGCGGTCTGCGCGGCCTCCGACCATGTTGGCTCGACCGAGCATATCGTCAAGACCATCAAGGAAGCTCCGGCAGGCACGCGCTGGCTGGTCGGCACCGAACTCAACCTGGTCGACCGCCTGGCCAGGGAGGTCTTGCCGCAGAACAAGACCGTCCAGTTCATGGCGACTACCGTCTGCATGTGCTCAACCATGCAGCGCATCGATCCGCAGCATCTGGCGTGGACCCTGGAAAATCTGGTTGCCGGCCAAATCGTCAACCGGATCAGTGTCCCGGAACACGAGGCCAAGCTGGCCAAACTGGCGCTGGACCGCATGCTGGCGATCTCCTGACCAGCCATGCGCAAGCCCGCCGCTCTGCACGTCGCGACCTTCAACATCCATAAAGGCTTTTCCCAGTTCAACCGGCGCATGATGGTGCACGAACTGCGCGAACGTCTGCGCCACCTGAATCCGGACATCATCTTTCTTCAGGAAGTGCAAGGGCTGCATCTCGGCCATGCCGAGAATCACGACGACTGGCCGAGCGAGCCCCAGCATGAATTCCTGGCTGAGGAGGTGTGGCACGACTCAGCCTATGGCAGCAACATGATTTACGACCATGGCCATCATGGCAACGCGATCCTCTCGCGCTTTCCCATCCTGCATACGCACAACCAGGATGTGACCCACCTTCAGTTCGAAAAGCGTGGCCTTCTCCACTGCCGTATCCAATTGCCGGGTGGCCCGGCGGCGCACTGCGTCTGCGTCCACCTTTCGCTCTTCGGCTATTCGCGCCGCCGGCAGGTCTCCGCGCTGGCCGATTACCTAGACGCCGTCTCCAGCCCCAACGTGCCGCTGATCATCGCCGGAGATTTCAACGACTGGAGCAACCGTGCCGGCCACCAACTGGTGATGCGACTTGGTCTGACCGAGGTATTCAGCAGCGGGAACGGCGCACCGGTCCGCAGTTACCCGGCCGCCCTGCCCATGTTCCGCCTTGACCGCATCTACGTGCGCGGCTTCAAGGTACGCCGTACCGAGGTTCATTTCGGGCAACCATGGTCGGCGATTTCAGATCACGCGGCGTTGTCGGCCCACTTGGCACAGCATGGTCGTTGAGTTCCTGGCAGGAAACCGGATCACACTGCTCAATTCGGGCAATGAGTATTTCCCCGTCCTGCTGTCAGCCATCGAGTCGGCACAGGTCGAGATCTACCTCGAGAGCTACATTTTCGCCAATGACGCCATCGGCCATGCGGTCGCGGGCGCCCTCTCCCGGGCTGCGGCGCGTGGCGTCCAGGTGAATGTCACGGTCGACGGCTTTGGCGCCCGGAATTTCCGGGCCGACTTCCTGCCGCGACTCACCGTCGCCGGCGTCCGCGCCATGTTCTACCGGCCGGAGATCGGCCCCTTCCATCTCCGCCGTCATCGCCTGCGCCGTCTGCACCGCAAGTTGGTCGTTATCGACGCCCACGTCGCCTTCGTCGGCGGCATCAACATCGTTGATGACGACAATGCGCCGGTAGAAATGCGGCCGCGCTATGACTACGCTGTCCGCATCGAAGGCCCGACCCTGCGCCAGGTTCACCACGCGGTCCGGCGCATGTGGGAAATCGTCTCCTGGGTGAATTTCAAGCGCCGCTTCCGCCACACCGTCCCGGTAACCCCCAGCTGCGAGATCGCCGGCGAACAGGATGCGACCCTTCTCATCCGGGACAACATCCGGCACCGCAACGACATTCTGCATGCCTACATCACGGCGATCAACGCTGCGCAGAACGAAATCCTGATTGCCAACGCCTACTTTCTGCCTGGCCTGCGCTTCGGTCTGGCGCTGCATGCAGCCGCCAGGCGCGGGGTACAGATTACCGTGCTGCTCCAGGGCAAGACCGACCACCCGCTGCTCCGCTACGCGACGCAAACACTTTACGCGGCGCTGCTCAAGGCCGGGATACGAATCTACGAATACGAGAAGAGCTTCATGCATGCCAAGGTTGCCGTCGTCGATCGCCTCTGGGCAACGGTAGGCTCCTCCAATATCGACCCATTCAGCCTGCTACTCGCCAAGGAGGCCAATCTGTTCGTCCGCAATCCCGCGTTCGCGGCGGAACTTCATGCCAGCGTTCGCCACGCCATCGCCAGCGGCGCGCGCGAAATGCTGGCCGACGAACTCACCGCTCACCCGTGGCACATTCGTGCCTTGCGCTGGCTGAGCTACGAACTGGTCAGGATGTTGGTAGGCCTGACCGGCTACGGCCCGAAAGTCTGGCAGGTCGACGCCGAGACACCGGACCCGGCAGCGGAGCGCTGAGCATCGACTGCCGGGGAATCGCCGCAAACGACCAGTGTTCGTGCGCCCAACGCCAAACCTCGGCGACACCCGCCCGACCGAGGTCATCCGGCGCCGCTTGGCCGAGAAAACGGAGTGCTTGAACCAGATCTTCCGCGGCCTGGCCTGCTTGGAGCGCCGGCGCCCGGGTTTGCTTGGACAGCTTCTCCCCGGCCGCGTTGACGGCAACCGGCAGATGGGCATAGCGTGGCGTGGCGTACCCGAGGCAGCGCTGCAGCAATATCTGGCGCGGCGTCGAGGCCAGCAGATCAGCGCCGCGCACGACCTCGGAAATGCCCTGATAATCGTCGTCGACCGCAACAGCCAGTTGATAAGCGAAACAGCCATCCGCACGCAGCAGAACGAAGTCGCCGACATCGCTGGCCAGTCGCTGGTCAGTGAGGCCCTGCAGACGATCGGCAAAAGAAATTTCCTGATTATTCACCCGCAAGCGCCAGGCCCGTGCCGAACGGCCCTCCGGCAAGCCATTCCGGCAGGTACCGGGATAGACCAAGCCGCCATCGCTCGCCGAATGGGTCGCCAAGTCGGCAATTTCCTTGCGTGAGCAGACGCAACCGTAGGCCATGCCGGCCGACGCCAACCGATCCAGGGCTTCGGCATAGGCGGCCAGGCGCCGGCTCTGCCACAGGACCGGGCCGTCCCACTCGAACCCGGAAGCTTCCAGCGTCGCCAGAATCTGCGAGTCCGCCCCTGGCACATTGCGTGGCGTATCGACATCTTCCATGCGCACCAGCCATTCGCCGCCCCGCGTGCGGGCCTCGAGATAGCTGCCGACCGCCGCGACGAGCGAGCCGAAATGCAGCGGGCCGGTCGGTGAAGGAGCGAAGCGGCCACGATAGCGGACAGGTTCCATTTCAATGATCCGGACTCAGGGCTTTGGTGGCACAATGACCAGATTACAACACCGATCTTTCAAAGGAGCCGTGATGAAAAACTCCGTTACCCGTTCGCTTTTCATGGCGCTCGTATTGGCGCTGTCAGCAGCCATTTCCGTCCCCGCCTGGGCGACGGGCAAGGCCGAACTCGACCGCAGCTCACGGGCCGCGCTCAACAAGCTGGTCGCCAAGGTCCCTGCTGCCAAGGCGCTGAATTCCACCGCCGTTGCAGTTCTCGTGTTTCCCAAGATCACCAAGGCCGGCTTCATGGTCGGTGGCCAGTATGGTGAAGGCGTCCTCTGGAAAGGGGGAAAGGCAGTCGGCTACTACAGTACCGCCGGCGCGTCCTATGGACTGCAGGCCGGCGCACAGACTTACGGTTACGCGATGTTTTTCAGGAACGAGCGTGCGCTGGACGCACTCAATACTGCCGAAGGATTCGAAGTCGGTGTTGGGCCCAGCGTTGTGATTATGGACGAGGGTATGGGCAAGTCCACAACGAGCACCAATTTGCAGGATGACATCTACGCGTTCATCTTCAGCCAGAAGGGTCTGATGGCTGGCCTCGGTCTCCAGGGCAACAAGATCACCAAGCTGAAAAAGTAGTTGCTGGCCGCCCAAAGTGGCTCCCCCGTGTTGTAGGAGTTGCGAACCTATCTGACAGACATCCGTCCTAGCGATGCGCGATTGTCAGATAGATTCAGGTTGGTGACTTTTTTCGGTCCGAGCCTTCTCTCCCGCAAGCGGGGTTTGCAGAGGTGCGCGTCCGCCACCCATATTGCCCTGGTGGGTTCGCTCGTTGTGACGTTGGCCAGCCAAGCCTCGAGGTCGGCCTGCAGCGCCTCCGGCGCAACACCCATTCAGGCCAGAATCACCGTCAGGCCCTGCGCGGCATCAAGACCGTATAGTCGAAGTCGAGCAGCACGCTCGGGTCGTAACCGCCATCAGCGATCTTGTAGGGAAAATTGGCGCAGGGCTGGTCCTTGGTCGCCACGCTACGCAACCGGAGCGCGCCAAGATCGTTGCGTCCGGGCAGAGCGAGCTTGTCAATCACTTCCGACCAGGCGTAAACCGTATCGCCGGCAAAGGCGGGAGAGACATGCCGGCCAGCATTGATCGCGGCGATGCTGAAGGCATTGGCCAGGCCGTTAAAGGACAGCGAGCGCGCGAGGCTGATGATGTACCCGCCGTAGATGAGTCGGCGACCAAAGCGTCCGGCCTTTTCGGCCTGCTGGTTGAAGTGCACTCTGGCGGTGTTCTGGTACAGGCGAGTAGCCATCATGTGTTCGCTCTCTTCGATGGTCATGCCGTCCACGTGATCGATACGCTCGCCGACGTGATAATCGTCCCACAGATCGGGACTGCCTGACAAAGCGATACCGTACGATTCGACCTTGATCCCCGCTGGAACAATCAGATCGCCAGCCGCAACGGCAGCCGGAAGATCGGGCACGACGGTTTCCGGAGCTGGCGAGGCCGGATCACGCTTGCGGACCATGACCCAGCGGCAGTAGTCAAGTGCAATCTGACCCCGCTGATTGACGCCGCACGAGCGCACATAGACGATACCTGTCTTGCCATCGCTGTTTTCTTTCAGTCCGATCACCGTGGAATCGGCAGTGAGGGTATCGCCGGGGTAGAGCGGACAGCCAAAACGGCCGGAGGCGTAGCCGAGGTTGGCCACGGCATTGAGCGAGATGTCGGGAACCGTCTTGCCGAAGACAATGTTGAAGGCAAGCAGATCGTCAATGGGCGCACGTGGGAAGCCCAGGCTTTGGGCGAAGGTGTCAGCGGACGTAACGGCAAAGCGCGAGCCGGTCACGGCCGTGTAGAGTGCCACGTCGCCCTCGGTGAGGGTTCTCGGCGTCGCGTGCGTAATCGTCTGTCCGACGCGAAAATCTTCAAAAAAGTTGCCTAACTTCGTCTTCTCGCTCATCGGAGTCGCTCCTGCAGGTCTTGACTGAATGCACTACAGCCCATAAGCGGCCGCCAGTTCGGGATCGCGTCGGGCAACCAGACGCGCCAGATCGACAATCACCCGTGCCTGCTTCCATGTCGCATCGTCCTGCATCTTGCCGTCTATTGTCGCCACTCCGCTTCCGTCGGGCATCGCTTCCAGAATGCGCTTGGCGAAGAGCACTTCCTTGACGTCGGGACTGAAGACGCGTTTGGCAATCGCGATCTGGTTCGGCGCCAACGACCAAGCACCCGAGCATCCCATCAGGAAAGCATTGCGGAACTGCGCCTCACACGCCGCTTCGTCCTTCAAGTCGCCAAACGGGCCGTAGAACGAACGCAGGCCATGGGCCACTGCGGCATCGACCATGCGCGCGACCGTGTAGTGCCAGAGGTCCTGTTGAAAGAAGGCGCGCTGATCCTGGCCGGCTTCGGGGTCGGCAAGAACACCGTAGCCTGGATGTCCGCCACCCACGCGGGTAGTCTTCATCCCCCGCGAAGCCGCCAGATCGGCCGGGCCAAGGCTCAGGCCATGCATGCGTGGACTGGCGCCGCAGATGGCCTCGACGTTGGTGACCCCCTGCGCCGTTTCGAGCAGGGCATGCAAGAGAATCGGTCTGCGGATCGCGTACTTCGCTTCGAGCAGCGACACGTACTGATCGACGAAATGTATGTCCCATGGCCCTTCGACCTTGGGAATCATGATCACGTCGAGCTTGTTGCCGACGTGCTTGATGATCTGCTCGAGGTCATCAAGCACCCAGGGCGTGTTCAGCGCGTTGATCCGCACCCATACAGCGGTGTCACCGAAATCATGACTGGCCAGCAACTCGATGAAGCCCGCGCGCGCCGCATCCTTGGCATCGATTGGAATGGCGTCCTCGAGGTTGCCGCACATCACATCGCATTGCCGCGCGGTTTCGGGCGCCTTGGCGCGAATCTTATCGATGTGCGGAGGAAAGAAATGGATCATTCGTTCCGGCCGTACCGGCAGTTCACGCAGCGGTTGTGGCGCACCAATGGCGAGCGGCTTATAGAAATTGAGGGGTAGCTTCATGGCTTTCTCCTGGTAAATGGTTTCGCGGGAGGATCCGACAGCGTTGTCGGAAGTGATTCAGGCGGGCCCGGCGACGACACCGCTGTCATGGAGACGGCCGACCTCGGCTTCGCTCAAGCCCAGGATGTCGAGCAGTATCTGGTCGGTGTGTTCGCCCAAGGCAGGCGCCGGCATTGCCGGGAGACGTGGCGCGCCACTGAAGTCGAGCGGTGTCCCGGGCATCAGGTACGATCCGATGCCAGGTTGCTCGGTCATCGTGAACAACGGATTATCGACCGAGCAATCGAGGTCGCAGGCAAGAGTCTCACGCACACTGCGATAAGGACTCCAAGTGACGCGGTGGGCATTGAGGACGGTTGCGGCTTCGGCAAGCGTGCGCGCGTGGAACCACGGTTCCATCAGCGCGGCAATCTGCTGCCTGGCGCGGAAGCGGTTGCCCTCATCGCCGAGGTCGAGGCATAGCCGGGCGGAAAGCGCGGCGACAGCCTCGTCCAGACCAGTCGCCTTGATCAGGCTCTGCCACTGCATGTCGGTGAGGCCAACGACCATCAGGTGCTTGCCGTCGAGTGTTTCGAAGTCGCGGCCAAACGCGCCATAGAGATAGTTGCCCTGACGCGGCCGGTCGGAATCATTGACCATCACCTCGGCAATCATCCCGAAATTGCCGATCATCGCCAGTGCCACGTCCTTGAGCGCCAAGCGCACCAGTTGCCCTTCGCCAGTCAGCCGCCGATGCCTTTCGGCGGCGAGCATGCCGATGGCGATCATCTGGCCGCTGATAAAGTCCCAAGCCGGGAAGACGTGGTTTACGACCTCCGCCGAATGAATCGGGCCGGTCATGATAGGCAGCCCCGTCTGGGGGTTTACCGTGTAATCCACCTCCGAGCCGCCGTCACGGCGACCGGTCAGGTTGACCATGATGAGGTCCTGACGATGCGCTTTCAGCGTTTCGTAACCGAGCCAGCCTTTGGCCGGAAAGTTGGTGCTGAACAGGCCGGCGCCCTCTCCAGGCGCACACACCAACTGCGTCAGCAGTTCCTGACCACGCGGCTTGCGAAAGTCTACGGCAATCGAGCGCTTGCCCTTGTTCATGCCTGCCCAGAACAGGCTATGTTTGCCATCGTGTGTCAGCGGCCAGCGACCGTGGTCAAGACCGCCACCGATCGGGTCGAAACGGATGACCTCGGCTCCGAGCTGGGCCAGTGTCATTCCACCCAGCGGCGCGGCAACAAAGGCCGAGCCTTCGACGACCCGCAAACCCTTGAGAATTCCCTCCATCTTTCTCTCCAATCCCGCCTTAATGTGAGTGTCGCATCAGCGACTCGATAATATCCTTTCGCCCACAAGGCGGAAACCGGCGTAACGTTGGCAGTATAGGGACAAGTCGGGTATCTTTGCGCAGATTTTCGGGACGGTTTGCTGATTGGCCTGATGATCGTGCGCAAACCGGTGTTTGGCCGTATGCTCTGCGCTGATGTTCGAACCATCTCCGAAACCCGTGAAAGGATCATCTCCATGACCGACGCGAACGCCGATTACGCTGGCTGGATTGGCCGTCAGGAGAGCACCGACGATGAACTGGGTCTGGAGCCGGCGCTGGCAGCTGCGGCGATGCTCGACGACACGTCGACAGCGTTCGCGAGAGGCAGTGCGCTTCCGCCACTGTGGCAGTGGTTCTATTTCCTTCCCCGAGCGCCACAAGCGCTGCTCGGTGTAGACGGACATCCGCAGCGCGGCGGCTTCATGCCGCCTATCCCCTATCCGCGAAGAATGTTTGCCGGCGCGCGCATGCGCTTCCACAACCCGCTGTTGATTGGGCAGCCAGCGCGGCGCGAAGCGGTGATTCGAGACATTCAAGTGAAGTCCGGGCGTTCAGGCGCACTCGCTTTCGTGTCCGTGCTCTGCAGCTTTTATCAGAATGGCAGGCTGTGTATCGAAGAGGAGCAGGACATCGTCTTCCGCGAGCCCGGACCGCCGCTCGCCTGCCCGCGTGTGCTTGAGTGGCCGGCGCTACCCGAAGGCGCCATCGCGCGCATCGTGGCGCCGGACGAGAAACTTCTGTTCCGTTTCTCGGCGCTGACCTTCAATGCGCATCGGATTCACTATGACCGGCCTTACGCGATTGGCGAAGAGGGCTATCCGGGCCTGGTGGTGCACGGACCGCTGACCGCGATCCTGCTGATGGAACTGGTACGACAGAACCAGGGGCAGAGGGTCCAGGAATTCAGTTTCCGCGGAGTAGCACCGCTTTTCGACCTCGCGCCATTTCGTCTGGTGTGCACCACTGCGGAGACAGGCGATGGCCAACTGTCGCTTGCGGCACAAGGACCCGATGGAGCGACAGCGCTGAGCGGCAAGGCCCAAGTCACGCCAGTCCGGTAGCCACGCTGTCTGCATTGGGGTGGCAAGATGCGAATCATCGCTTTTATTTCCGACGCGAGTGACGTGGGTGAAATGCCGATTTATCTGGGCGACCCGCAAACGTGGGGACCGTGCCTGGTGAAATCGGGCCGGGCCTGCTGCCACGTGATCGCGGCCACCCGACGGCAGCCGGCGCCTCTATTGCCGAAGGGGACGGGCTTCCCCAGGCGAGCAATCGACCTGGAAAACCCGCCGGTCCTCCAGACGCACGGCGGTCAGGTGGCCACCCCACAGGCAGCCTGAATCGAGAGCCAGGAGATTCGCCGTGATGCGCAGGCCCAGCGCCGACCAGTGTCCAGTGACGAGGATGGAATCGGCACTCCGCCGATCCGGAATCTCGAACCAGGGCACATAACCTTCGGGCCCACTGCCCAATTCCCCCTTGCTCTTGAATTCCATGTTGCCATCGAGCGAGCAGAAACGCATCCGGGTCATCGCATTGACGATCACCCGCAGACGCTTCTTGCCGACGAGATCCTCAGACCAAGCAGTCGGCTTGGTGCCCCAGAGGTTGAGAATGAACTCCCTGTACCCGAGTCCTTGCAGCGCGTCTTCGACTTCGCCAGCCAGTTCGCGGGCACGGGCAGCGGACCATTGCGGCAACAGACCGGCGTGGACCAGGCAGTAGTCGCCCTCGGTGTGACAGAGTGGCTGCCGTCGCAACCATTCGAGCAACTCCCCACAGTCGGGCGCATCGAGTATTTCCTGCAAGGTATCGCCTTTACCGCGGAATTCCACGCCACCTTCGGCGACCATCAGCAGATAGAGGTCGTGGTTTCCCAACACGGTAACCGCCGAAGAACCGAGCGATTTGACCAGGCGCAGAGTTTCCAGCGACTTCGGGCCGCGATTGACGAGGTCGCCGACGAGCCACAGGCGGTCCTGTGCCGGATCGAAACCGCACGCGTCAAGCAAGATCCTGAATGAGTCGAAGCAGCCCTGAATGTCGCCGACGGCGTACGTTGCCATGAATTCCTGGTTCCCATGTTTGAGTGATGACGGCAGGGTGCCGGCCGCTACTGATAAGTCTCAGGTCCTGTAGTAATCGCGATACCAGGCGATGAAGCGGCCGACGCCTTCCCGGACAGGGGTGCCCGGGACGAAGCCAACCCAGTCGTTGAGCAGGTCGGTGTTGGCGTAGGTGGCTGGAACGTCGCCGTCCTGTAGCGGCAGCAGGCGCTTTTCGGCCTTCATTCCGAGAGCGTCTTCGATGGCGGCGATGAAATCAAGCAACTGCACCGGATTGTTGTTGCCGATATTGAATACGCGGTAGGGCGCGCTGCTGGTCGCCGGGTCCGCGGAAATCGGGTCATATTCCGGGTTGACCGCAGCCGTCTTGTCGACCACGCGGATGACACCTTCGACAATGTCGTCGACGTAGGTGAAATCGCGCTGCATGTTGCCGTGGTTGAAGACATCGATCGGCCGCCCTTCGAGGATGGCCCTGGTGAACAGGAACAGCGCCATGTCCGGCCGCCCCCAGGGGCCATAGACGGTGAAGAAGCGCAGGCCGGTGGTCGGCAGGCCGTAGAGATGGCTGTAGGTGTGCGCCATCAGCTCGTTGGCCTTCTTGGTTGCCGCATAGAGGCTGATCGGGTGGTCTACGCTATCGTGCTCCGAGAATGGCATTTTGGTGTTGCCACCATAGACGCTGGAACTGGAAGCATAGACCAGGTGCTGCACCTCGTTGTGACGGCAGCCTTCGAGGACATTGGTGAAGCCGACCAGGTTGCTGTCGACGTAGGCGTGCGGATTCTGGATCGAGTAACGGACGCCGGCCTGCGCGGCGAGGTGGATGACCCTGTCGAATTTCTCGCTGGCAAAAAGGGCTTCCATGCCGGCGCGTTCACCGACATCCAGTCTGATGAAACGGAAGTTGGCGTGACTGGTCAGCCGCTTCAGACGATTTTCCTTGAGGCTGACTTCGTAATAGTCGTTCAGATTGTCGAGGCCGACGACCTCATCACCGCGAGCGAGCAGGCGCAGCGAGGTAGTCATGCCGATAAAGCCGGCGGCGCCGGTGACGAGAATTTTCACGGGTTTGGCCCCTACAGGAAAGTCGGTATCTTACCGCAGCGCCGCATCTGAATTCTGGCGCTCGAATATCTTCGAATACTTCATGAAGCTGTTGCAACAGCCGATGACAATGTGAATCAGCCCCGGCAGGCCATCGCGGAACCCTTGCCGGATAAAGTAGAACTTGATGAAACGCAGCAGCGGACTGAACGCGATACGTCCCAAACTGGCGCGCTTGCCGGTGGCGAATGCCATATCGGCGGCCAGCGTCGTATAGCGGTTCTGCTTGGTCAGGTAGCTGGCCAGCGATTCAGCGGAGTCGTGGAGCAGATCGCCCGGCAATTCGCCGATCCTGCCCTGGGTGATTACCTTTTCATGCACCGCATCGTCCGACCAGCGTGCCTGACGGCGGTCGAACAGGCGCAGGCTCCAGTCCGGATAGCCCTCGCCGTGCCTCAGATAGCGGCCAAGGAAGCGATTGCAGCGGGCGAAGCGGAATGCTGCGGTCGACGGGTCTTTCAAGGCATATTCGATGGCCGCCTGCAGTTCCGGCGTTACCCGCTCGTCGGCATCGAGACACAGTACCCAATCGTGGCTTGCCGCGTCGACGGCAAACTGTTTCTGCGGCCCGAAGCCGAGCCAGTCCTGGTGAACCACTCTTGCACCATGACGCTGGGCCAGCGCCTGCGTGCCGTCGCTGCTTCCCGAATCGACGACGACGATTTCATCGCCAAAGCGTGCGCTCTGCAGGCAGGCATCCAATTGCGTGGCGGCATTCAGCGTGATGATGGCAACGGAGAGCGGCTGGCGCGAGACGGGCATCTATAATTGGCGCTTCGAAAAGCCGTCATTTTATCTGCCGATGCGCATCCTGCTCGTGAAAACTTCCTCGCTCGGCGATGTGATCCACAATCTTCCCGTGGTCAGCGACATCCGGCGTCAGTTTCCTGGCATAGTGGTCGATTGGTGCGTGGAAGAGGGTGTTGCCGCCATTCCCAGACTACATCCCGATGTCGAGGAAGTCATCCCGGTTGCTGTGCGGCGTTGGCGCAAGGCGCTGTTCTCGTCACAGACCTGGCAGGAGATCGCAACTCTCCGGGCACAGATGGGAAACTTCCTCTACGATGCTATCGTCGACACGCAGGGGTTGTTGAAGAGCGCACTGATCGCCCGCCTCGCTCGCGGGCCGGTTTCCGGCTACGCCTCCGGATCGGCGCGCGAGCCATTTGCTGCGCGCTTTTACGACCGCCGGTTCGCCGTTGCTACCAGCGAACATGCCGTTGTCCGCAACCGCAAACTGGCCGCTGCGGCCCTCGGCTACCTGGTGGAAGGCAATCCTGATTACGGCATCGCAGCGCCGGCCGCAGGTTTCGACTGGCTACCCCCGGGGCGCCATGTGGTATTCCTGACGGCGACCAGTCGCGACGACAAGCTGTGGCCGGCGCCTTTGTGGACGGTGCTCGGGCAACGTTTGCAGGCCCTCGGCTACCGGGCGGTCCTTCCTGGCGGAAATGCCGTTGAACGCGAGCGGGCAAGCCGATTGGCTGCAGCGATTCCGGATGCCATCGCAGCGCCGCCGATGTCGATCACTGAACTCGCTTCGCTGCTCGCCGGCGCACAGGCCGCCGTAGGCGTCGATACCGGGCTGAGCCATCTGGCAGTCGCGCTCAAGACACCCGCAGTAGCCATATTTACCGCAACCGACCCGGGCCTGACCGGCGTCCTCGGCGAGGGGTTTTACCGGAATCTCGGTGGCAGGGCACAAGCCCCGACGCCCGATGCCGTGCTTGAAGCCCTGCAGCCGGTTCTCTGCTGATGGCGCGCCGGCTCTACAGCCTCGTCATCTACCTGGCGACGCCGCTGATCCTGCTGCGCCTGCTCTGGCGCTCCCGCCAGCAAGCTGAATACCTGCACAATCTCGCCGAGCGCTGGGCGTTCTACCGCGCGCCTGCCCCCGAAAAGCTGATCTGGGTGCACGCGGTTTCAGTCGGCGAGACGCGCGCGGCGCAACCGCTCGTCGAAGCCTTGCAGCGGGCCTGGCCCGATCACCGCATCCTGCTGACCTCCATGACACCTACCGGCCGCGAGGCGGGGCAGGAGGTCTACGGTGACCGGGTGATCCAGGCTTACCTTCCGTACGACTACCCGGATGCGGTGGACCGCTTTTTCCGGCATTTTTCGCCGACCCTTGGGGTGCTGATGGAAACCGAAATCTGGCCCAATCTGCTGGCGGCGGCCAAGGCACGAGGATTCCCGGTCATCCTCGCCAATGCCCGCCTGTCGGAACGCTCGGCACGTGGTTACGGGAAGCTTGCCGCGCTGGCCCGGCCCGCCTTTTCGGCGCTCACTGCGGTGGCTGCGCAGACCCCCGGCGATGGCGAGAGAATCGCGGCGCTCGGCGCGGGCAAGGTGAGTGTGTGCGGCAATCTCAAGTTCGACGTGACCCCGCCACCCGAGAAGATTGCCTTGGGCCACGCCTGGCGCGAGGCGCTGGGCGACCGCCAGGTCTGGCTGGCGGCCAGCACGCGTGAGGGTGAAGAAGCGCTGTTACTTGATGCCTGGCGAGGAATTGCCGCGACTCGCGCGTTGCTGGTGCTCGTACCGCGCCACCCACAGCGCTTTACCGAAGTCGCCGCGCTACTGGCGCAACGCGGCATGGAATTCGTGCAGCGCAGCCGCGATCTGCCGGACCAGACAACGACGGTCTGGCTGGGCGACAGCATGGGTGAAATGGCCGCCTATTTCACACTGGCAGATATTGCCTTCATTGGCGGCAGCCTGTTGCCGCTCGGTGGCCAGAACCTGATCGAGGCTGCATCCTGCGGCTGTCCGGTCCTCGTCGGGCCGCACACCTTCAACTTCCTCCAAGCCACCGACGACGCCATAGCTGCCGGCGCCGCACACCGGGTTGCCGATGCGGCCGGGGTAATCGAGGCCATTATCGAGTCACTGGCAGACAGGCCAGGGCTTCAAGAAATGCGGATTGCCGCCCGGCGCTTTGCGGCGAACCATCGTGGAGCCAGCGAACGGACACTGGCGGTAATCCGCTCCGCAGCTATTGAGCCGCCGCCGGATCGAGCAGCGCGTTAGCCGCCACCACGTCGTCTTCGCTCAAGGTACCGACGGCCGCTTTGAGCCTGAATTGCGCCATCAGCGTATTGAGAACTGCCTTGGCGAGGTCGCGCCTCACGACGTACACCTGATTGTCGGCATTCAGCACGTCGATGTTGATGCGGACGCCGACTTCGTAGCCCAGTTTGTTCGACTCAAGTGATGACTGTGAGGAAACAAGGGCAGCGCGTAGGGCGCGAATCTCCGCGAGGCCATTGACCACGCCAAGGTAATACTGGCGAGCGGCCAGTGCCGCATTGCGGCGCGTCGCCTCGAGGTTCGACTCGGCGGCGGCGCGGTTGGCACTGGCTTCGCTCTGGCGCGAGGCAACCAGACCACCCTGAAAAATGGGCAGGTTCAACTGTACCCCGATGTTCTGGAAGTCGCTGTCGATCAGGCCCGCGCCTACACCCGCGAATCCAACCGACGATCCCTTGTTGGCTACCAGATCAAGCGTCGGATAATGACCGGCGCGCTGCTTGTCGACCTCGCGTGAAGCAATCTCGGCAGCGGCCAGCTGGATCTGGACGGCAATGCTGTCCTTTTCAGCGGCAGCGGCCCATTGCTTCATGTCGGCCGGCTCAGGTGGCGATATCTGTGCCCCCTTGCGTACCGGCGCCAAGGGGCCGGGTTCCTTGCCAAGGATCAGCTGCAGCGTACGCTGCTTCACGTCCAGATCGTTCTCCGCACCGATCTCCTGGGCAGTGGCGAGATCGAAGCGGGCTTGCGCTTCCTGCGAATCGGTAATGGTCGCCGTGCCCACCTCGAAATTCTTCTTGGCCGAGGCGAGCTGCTGTTCGATCGAGAGCTTGTTGGCACGCACGGCCTTGAGGTTCTCCATCGCAAAAAGCACGTCGAAGTACGCCTGGGCAGTGCGCAGGATGAGATCCTGTCCAGCCTGGACAAAGCCCGCCTCCGCCTGGGCAACCTGAAACTTCGACTGGTCGTAGCCCACCCAGTTCTGCCAGCGGAACAGAGGCTGGCTCAGCGTGAGCGTGTAGCCGTTGCTGTTGTACTTGAAGTTGTCCGTTCTGCCGCTGTTGCGGAGCGAAAGATCGTTATTGTTCCACAAGGAATTGGCGCTCAGCGAAAGGGTCGGCAGCAGCCCGGCGCGTGCCTGTGGCATCCTCTCGCGCCCCGCTTCGAGCGTCGCCTGGGCAGCGGCGTAGGTTGCATCGTTGATCCGCGCTTCGTTGTAAATCTGCAACAAATCGGCCGCCCACAACGGGGCGGACGGCAACAAGGCGAAAAGCAGCCAGACGAGTCTTTTCATGGCACCCTCAATAGCGCGGGAAGTTTGGGTCAACTTCGTCAGCCCAGGCATTGACGCCCCCCGCCAGGTTGATGACCGAGGAGTGCCCCTGGTGTTCCAGAAACAGTGCAGCCTGCATACTGCGCCCACCGTGGTGACAGATAACGACAATCTCGTCACCCGGATCCAGTTCTTCACGGCGCGTCGGGATCAGGGACATGGGAATATGCCGGGAGTCCGGAAGGTGGCACACCTGGAATTCCCATGGTTCGCGCACGTCCAGCAGAACCGGCTTCCGGCGGCTGTCGTCGGACAGCCACTCAGCCAGTTGTCGTGCGCGAATCTGTTGCATCAGAAGGAAAAACCTGTTCTCGCTTCCGCACCATCAAGCGCCGGAACGACCGTTTCGAACAGGTTGATGGTGTTGTATATGCCTTCGCTGCTGCACGTAACCAACTGGGCTTCCATGACTGGAGCCTTGCCCACAATGGCCACCAGGCGGCCGCCGACACGCAATTGCTTGAGCAGAGCGTCGGGCAATGCCGGCAGTGAACCGGAAACGACAATCGCGTCATAGGGTCCGCGCTGCGCCCAGCCGTTGATGCCATTGCCCACTTCGACCGTGACATTTGCGACTTCGGCGCGGGCAAGGTTCTGGCGCGCGAAATCGGCCAGCTCGGGCCGCGATTCGATGCTGATCACGTATTCTGCGCGGGCTGCCAGCAAGGCAGCCATGTAACCGCTACCGGCGCCGATTTCCAGTACCTTGTCTGTGTTCTGGATACCGAGTTCCTGCAGCAGGCGCGCCTCGATGCGCGGCGCAAGCATCACCTGCCCGCTACCAATCGGAATCTCCATGTCGGCAAAGGCCAGATTGCGATAAGCGGCGGGGGCAAAATCCTCGCGCTTGACGACGAAAAGCAGGTCGAGAACTTGCGGATCCAGGACCTCCCAAGGCCGGATCTGCTGTTCGATCATGTTGAAGCGCGCTTGCTCGATATTCATTGGGGTCTCCGCATGCACAGCATTAGCTTAGGCTAATGCAATCGTTCCGACAAGCCAAGATTATACCTGACTCCTCAGCAAGCCTTGACGCAGCAGATCCATGTGGATGGTCAGATATTCGCGCGGATCCATTTCCCTGCCCAGGCAGGATGCCATTGAGAAACGCCAGATCAGCAGCATCAAAACCGGGGCGATAACCACTTCTATCGTTGTCTCGATATCCATTTGCCGGAACTCGCCATTGACCATGCCCCGCTCGAGCGCCGCCCCGACCAAAGCGCGTCCGCGGCGGATCACGTTCTCATAATAAAACCGTGCGACTTCCGGGAAGTTTCGCGCTTCCGCCACGATCAGCTTGGGGATACCGGCCGATCCGGTTTCGCCGATTGGTGTCCAGACAATCCTCAGGAGGGCCTCCAGCAGTTCGAATGAAGTTCCGGTGTGACGCGCCAGAATTCCCTCGCCCTCGATCAGCGCCGGCACCATCCCTTCCTGGATGACGGCCTTGAACAGGGCTTCCTTGCTATCGAAGTAAAGGTAAAGCGTTCCCTTCGAGACCCCGGCGCGGAGCGCAACCTCCTCCAGACGGGTAGCCGCAAAACCCTTCTCGACAAACAGGCCCAGCGCCGCTTCCGTCAGTTCGGACGGACGCGCTTCCTTGCGGCGCCTTCGGGTTGCGGCTGGGACGATCATCGTAATTTAATGACTCTTCGGTCAGTAAATTACCATCGGACACTCGCAGCGGTCAATGCGCTCTGGCCAAGGCCTCTCGGATGCGGGAAATGCTTTCCCCGGCAGTCGACCGCCCAACTTGCCTTTCACCGGCCTTTCCAGTAACTTGACCCCTTCGTTAGGGGTGCCTGCCGGCTGGCGGGCTGAGAAATACCCTTCGAACCTGACCGGGTCATGCCGCCGTAGGGAAACGAACTTTGTCGCTCCTTGCCCGTCTCACCGGTTGCATTCAAGCCTGGAGCCACAATGAACGCCAAAGACACCTTCCTCGCCGCCAACGCCCATGTGGATAAGGCCGCAGTCCAGCCCCTCCCGAATTCCCGCAAGGTCTATATCGAAGGTTCGCGCGCCGACATCCGCGTCCCGATGCGCGAAATCTCGCAGGCCGATACGCCGACGGCCTTCGGTGGCGAGAAGAATCCGCCGATCTATGTCTACGACTGTTCCGGCCCCTACTCCGACCCGGCGGCCCGGATCGACATCCGTTCCGGCCTGCCGGCACTTCGCGCCGGCTGGATCGCCGAACGGGGCGATGTCGAGGAACTGGCTGACTTGAGCTCAGAATTCGGACGCAAGCGCGCCGCCGACACGGAGCTGGACGAACTGCGCTTCCCCGGCCTGCAGCGCAAACCGCTGCGCGCCAAGGCCGGCAAGAACGTCAGCCAGATGCATTACGCCCGCCAAGGCATCATCACCCCGGAGATGGAATACGTCGCCATCCGCGAAAACAACAACCGCCGCGCCTATATTGAATCGCTGCGGTCGACCGGCAAAATGGGCGAAAAAATGGCCGCCCTGCTCGGCCGTCAGCATCCCGGCCAGAACTTCGGCGCCAGCATCCCGGAAGAAATCACCCCGGAATTCGTCCGCAGCGAAATCGCCCGCGGCCGCGCCATCATCCCGAACAACATCAACCACCCGGAAAGCGAGCCGATGATCATCGGCCGCAATTTCCTCGTCAAGATCAACGCCAACATCGGCAACTCGGCGCTCGGCTCCTCGATTCAGGAAGAAGTCGAGAAAATGACCTGGTCGATCCGCTGGGGCGGCGACACCGTAATGGACCTGTCCACCGGCAAGAACATTCACGAAACGCGTGAATGGATCATCCGCAACAGCCCGGTCGCCATCGGCACCGTGCCCATCTACCAGGCGCTAGAAAAGGTCAATGGCAAGGCCGAAGACCTGACCTGGGAAATCTTCCGCGACACGCTGATCGAACAGGCCGAGCAGGGCGTCGACTACTTCACCATCCACGCCGGCGTGCTGCTGCGCTACGTGCCGCTCACCGCCAGCCGGATGACCGGCATCGTCTCCCGTGGCGGCTCGATCATGGCCAAGTGGTGTCTCGCCCACCACAAGGAAAGCTTCCTCTATACCCATTTCGAGGACATCTGCGAAATCATGAAGGCCTACGACGTCGCCTTCAGCCTCGGCGACGGCCTGCGTCCCGGCTCGATCTACGACGCCAATGACGAAGCCCAACTCGGCGAACTCAAGACCCTAGGCGAACTGACGCAGATTGCCTGGAAACACGACGTGCAGGTCATGATCGAAGGACCCGGCCATGTGCCCATGCACATGATCAAGGAGAACATGGATCTGCAACTGGATCAGTGCAGCGAAGCCCCGTTCTATACTCTCGGCCCTTTGACCACCGACATCGCGCCGGGCTACGACCACATCACCAGCGGCATCGGCGCCGCGATGATCGGCTGGTACGGCACGGCCATGCTCTGCTACGTCACGCCCAAGGAACACCTCGGCCTGCCCGACAAGGACGACGTCAAGGTCGGCATCATCACCTACAAGCTCGCGGCCCACGCCGCCGACCTCGCCAAGGGACACCCCGGCGCGCAGATCCGCGACAACGCGCTGTCCAAGGCGCGCTTCGAATTCCGCTGGGACGACCAGTTCAACCTCGGCCTCGACCCGGACAAGGCGCGCGAATTCCACGACGAAACCCTGCCCAAGGAATCCGCCAAGGTCGCCCATTTCTGCTCCATGTGCGGCCCGCACTTCTGCTCGATGAAGATCACGCAGGAAGTTCGGGAATTTGCGGCGCAGCAAGGGCTCGATGAAGCGGCGGCGCTGGAGAAGGGGATGGAAGTGAAGTCGGTGGAGTTCGTGAAGGCTGGGGCTGAGGTTTACAGCAAGGTCTGAGTCTTGCCGATTGGCGTGTGGCAAAGGAAAGGCGGCTGGTTGAGCCGCCTCTTTGCTTTTTTGGGTGAATGTTGCGGTCGACCGGAAAGAATGGCCATTTTTTGCCGACCGAACTGATTTGCCGTCAGCCGTCTCAGCCAGAAGACAACAGACTTGATTGACAAGTTGAAAACCGGGGATGATCCATTGATGGCTACTGTGGTGAAAGCACTGGGACAAAGGCGGCAGACGACCCGTTCCAGTCATTCGCTGTCGCTGTAGGTCAACGACAGGTTTCCGAGTCGAGCAGTCGCACAGCATGCCCAGTCACCGACACCTGGTCAGTCAAAGCGGATCTTCCACGACGAGATAAACACAGGCGGCATTACACAGCAATCCTGACCTGCCCCGATTTAGGATTCCGGGGTCAGTCTGAGCCGATACAGCGTACGGAATCCACCACCAGGAAGAATTTCGTCGAGAACATCGAATAGTTCGGATCCGATGACTAACTTCTTGAGAGTCTTGAAGCCGTAGCGCTCCTTGAGATTTTTAAGTTCCTCGGAAAGCTCCTTGGCAGCGAGGTCTCCAGCATGGGCCAAATAGCACCAACCGTCCTTCCGGTGAATTTTGGTTGTCACCTGTGAGAGGAAGCTAACCAGCGGGCTAGCTTGGAGCCACATCAGCTCGGACTGTTTCTCGTACTCGGGGCTGGCCATAAAATCGACAAGTTTTTGCCTGCTCTCTTGCATGTGGCCGATTGTGCTTCGCAGATGTGATCTTTTTCCACTTGGGTCTCTGAGATCGAAATTCTGAACGGCTCTGGGGCTTTCTCTTTGACCAATCAGTGACGCAACGCACGACGGGAGTTCGTAGAATGCGATGACCGCGTGGCTCATATGGACTACAATAAACGCTCAAATGAGCCATCAAGGAGTTTCTCATGGCAAAAGCAATTCTTGAGCGTCAGCAAAATAAGGTTTCGGGGAGGCGCGATTCCGTACAGTCGGTGGCCCGCGCCGGGTCTCGGGTCGAGCAGGTGCAGGCTGAATATGTCGTTTCGGCTGGTCGTCCGGCGGCTGCGCTCGTCGCCCAGGGTGCGGCGGGTGCATGGGTGCTTTATCGCAACCAGTTCTTGAGCAGTTCGGCCCAGACTCAGATCAGCGAGATTCGCAAGGGGGCGTCGGCTAGCAACCTGATCGGCATGGCAGAGGCGTTGCGCGTGCCACGCGAGCGGATTTATCAACTGATCGGCCTCTCGGCCTCGACGGCCAAGCGCAAGCTGGCCAGGGACGAAACGCTCGACCCGCCGATGACCGAACGCCTCAACCGTATTGGTGCCATCGAGAAACTGGCCGAAGACACCTTCGGCGACCCGGTGATGGCCAGTGCATGGTTGCAGACCAGCAACCTGGGTCTGGGCAACGTGGTGCCGCTGTCGCTGCTCGATACCGAAATCGGTTGCCGCGAAGTGTCGCGGGTATTGAATGCCATCGCCTACGGCGGCGCGGCCTGATGCGCGCCTGGCGCATCGCCAAGGCGAGGCATGCCCTCGACCACAGCGGTGCTGGCGGGCTGGCCGATGGCGGACGTTGGCACGCGCAGGGTACGCCGGTGATCTACGCCGGCCTGAGCGTCGAAATCTGTGCGATGGAAAAGCTCGCTCATACGGGCACATTCCTGCCCGCCGATCTGATGCTGGTCTCGCTGACCTTGCCGGACGATGCCACGCTCTATGAAACAGCCGATATCGGGGTGCTGGTCGGCTGGGAGGCGACGCCGCCCGGTCCCGCATCCGTCGCTTTCGGTACGGATTTCTTGCGATCAGCGCGGGCGCTCGGGCTGATCGTTCCGTCGGTGATCGTGCCGGAGGCGCGCAACCTGATCATCAACCCCGTGCATCCCCGTTTTGCCGACGTTCAGCTCGCGATGGAGCGGCCTTTCGTTTTTGACCAACGGCTGCGGCCGCTCGGTTCTTGACTGCGGAGCGGCAGACTCCCGTGGAATGTCGTCCCGACTGCGGCGCCTGTTGTATTGCGCCTTCAATCAGTTCACTCGACAAGCCGGCGGGCGTGCCGTGCCGGCATCTCTATGCTGCTTGGCGGTGCTCGATTTTTTCAAGTCCCGAACGCCCGGATTGCTGCGCCGGTTTGAAGCCTGCGCCGGAGATGTGCGGTGAAACACGCGAGCACGCGTTGCACTGGCTGGCAAATCTGGAAGCGGTTACGCGCCCGGGATAGTAGAATGCTGCCTCCCCATCAAGGCCGCATCCCATGGACCCAATCCTGCTGCTAAAAGCCCTCATTCTCGGCATCGTCGAGGGGCTCACCGAATTTCTGCCGATTTCCTCGACCGGCCACCTCATTTTGGCGGGCGATCTGCTGGATTTCAACGACGATCGCGGCAAGTTGTTCGAAATTGTCATCCAGTCCGGCGCGATCCTAGCAGTCGTCTGGGAGTATCGCGAGCGCCTGCTGAGCGTCGCGCGCGGAGCTTTCAGCGACAAGGCAGCGCAGAAATTCATCTTGAACCTGTTCATCGCCTTCCTGCCGCTGGCCATCCTTGGGCTGGCCAGCGGCAAGGCGATCAAGGCCAGCCTGTTCAACCCGATCACGGTGGCGACGACCTTCATCCTCGGCGCTTTCGTCATCCTGTGGGCGGAGAAGCGCGAGCACCGGATCCGCGTGCAGACCGTCGATGAAATGAGTCCGCTCGATGCGCTGAAGATGGGCATCGCGCAGGCGTTCGCGCTGATTCCCGGCACCTCGCGTTCGGGGGCGACGATCATCGGCGGGCTGCTCTTCGGCCTGTCGCGCAAGGCGGCGACCGAATTTTCCTTCTTCCTCGCCATCCCGACGCTGAGTGCCGCCACGGTTTACCAGCTCTACAAGGAGCGCGCGCTGCTCAATGCCGACGATATCGGCATGTGGGTAGTCGGCTTTGTTTCGGCCTTTGTTTCGGCGTTCCTGTGCGTGCGCTGGTTGCTGCGCTTCATTTCGAGTCACGATTTCACGCCCTTTGCCTGGTACCGCATCTTTTTCGGCATCGTCGTGCTGTCGACCGCGCACTTCGGCTGGGTCGAGTGGACCGCCCACTGATTCTCTACCTGCATGGCTTCTGCTCGTCGCCGGCGTCGCTGAAGTCGCGGCAACTCGGCGAGTACATGAGTGGACGCGGACTGGGCGATCGCTTCGTCTGTCCGCTGCTGTCGCCGGTGCCGGACGCGGCGGTAGCCACTGCCAGCCGCCTCATCGAAGGAGCCGACGGCCCGGTGACGCTGGTCGGGTCTTCGCTGGGCGGGCATTACGCCAACCATCTGGCCGAGAAGTATGGGATGAAGGCTGTACTGATCAATCCGGCTGCGGTCCACTTCCTCGATGCCGGCAATTTCATCGGCGAGCATGCCAATTTCCACACCGGTGAGCGCTTCACCTTCACCGCGGCGCATGCAGCGCAACTTGAGGCGCAGGTCAGCAAGCCGACCCCGTCTCGTTACTGGCTGCTGAGCGAAGCCGGCGATGAAGTACTCAACTGGCGCCAAGCAGCTGCATTTTATGCCGGCTGCCGCCAGACGGTGCTGCCCGGTGGTGATCACAGCTTCACCCGCTTTCCCGATTTCATGCCGCAAATCCTTGAATTCGCGGGGTTATAATCCGTCGATGAATGCATTGTTCGAAGAAGATGGGGGCTTCAAGGCCGGCAGCATCATGGCCGACAACGACAGCTCGTTGCAGGTCGAAATGTCCACCGGCAAGCGCAGCAAGATCAAGACCGCCACAGTGTTGTTGCGTTTCGACAAGCCTTCGGCGGGCGCCTTGCTGGAACAGGCGACACCGCTGGCCGAAGAGATCGAACCGGATTTCCTCTGGGAGTGCGTGAACGATGGCGAGTTTTCGTTCCTTGATTTTGCCCGCGATTACTACGGGCACGAACCGGCGCCGGTCGAAGCGACGGCGGTGCTGCTTGCCCTGCACGCTGCCCCGGTCTATTTCCATCGCAAGGGCAAAGGCCGCTTCCGCAAGGCGCCGCCCGATATTCTCGCGGCCACTCTGGCCAGTCTTGAAAAAAAGCGCCTGCAAGCAATCACGATTGCAAGCTGGATCAGCGACCTGAAGGCGTTCCGGCTGCCACCGGAAATCCGCGCGTTGACTGATGCGCTGCTCTATGCGCCAGACCGCAACAAGCCGGAAACCAAGGCTTTCGAGACGGCCTGCAGCGAGACCGGGCTTGGCGCTGCCCAATTGTTGTTCAAGTGCGGCGCCATCAAGTCAGCCTATCACCTGCACTACCGTCGCTTCCTGCACGAGCAATTCCCGAAAGGCACGGCCTTTCCCTCGCTCGCAGCGCCGAAACTGCCCGCCGATCTGCCGCGCGCCGATGTGCCGGCCTTCTCGATCGACGACGCCAACACCACCGAGATCGACGACGCGCTGTCGGTCGTCAAGCTGCCCGGCATCGGCTCGCGCATCGGCATCCACATCGCCGCCCCCGGGCTGGCCATCGAGCATGGATCGCCGCTCGACGGCGTGGCGCGCGCCCGCCTGTCGACGGTCTATATGCCGGGCAACAAGATCACCATGCTGCCCGATGCCGTAGTCCAGAACTACACGCTGGCCGGCGGCTCCGATTGTCCGGCGGTTTCGCTGTATCTCACGGTCAACGAAGCTTTCGAGGTGATTTCGCAGGAATCCCGGCTGGAGATGGTGCATATCGCCGCCAACCTGCGGCATCACGAAATCGAGCCTGTCTTCAATGCCGAAACCGTGGTCAGCGGACTGTCCGAATTCCGTTTCAGCAACGAACTGCTCCACCTCTGGCACTTCGCCAACGCCTGCGAAGGGCGGCGCGGCAAGCCATCGGCAATGCAGGGCAACAACGACTACAACTTCGCCATCACCGGTGATCTGGCCGATCCCGACCGCTGCACCGTCGAAATCAGCGAACGCAAGCGCGGCAGCCCGCTCGACAAGCTGGTTGCCGAACTGATGATCGTCGCCAACTCGACCTGGGGCGGCCTGCTCGCAGAAAAGAACATCGCCTGCCTGTACCGCGCGCAGACGCAGGGCAAGGTCCGGATGACCACCTCGCCGCTGCCGCACGAGGGGCTTGGCGTGGCGCAGTACGCCTGGATGACCTCACCGCTGCGCCGCTATTGCGATCTGGTCAATCAATGGCAGCTGATCGCCTGCCTGAAGGGCGAAACACCGCCGTTTGCCCAGAAATCGGCGGAACTCTTCGGCGCGATGCGTGATTTCGAGACGACCTACGCCGCGTACGCCGATTTCCAGCGCCTGATGGAGCGTTACTGGTGCCTGCGCTGGCTGCAGCAGAACGATGTCGGCGAAATCGATGCAACCGTGCGCCGCGAGCAGCAGGTCAAGCTCGACCGTCTGCCGCTGCTGCTACGCCTGCCGTCGATGCCGGCCGATGTCGGACCCGGCAGGCGGGCCCGTCTTGCCGTCGATACCATCGATCTGCTTGGTCCGGAGGTCGGTTGCCGCTATCTTTGCGTCATCGATGAAGGCTTGGCCGATCCGATCGAGGAGGAGGAAGTCCAGTGAGCGTGGCAACGCTGTCATGGCAGCCCGTGGTGCCCGGCAACCGCCGGTTACTGCTGGCGATCGCCATTTCGCTAGCCGTGCACGCATTGCTGATGACCCTGCATTTCACCTTCCCGGATGCTTCGAAGGCGATGCGCGAGAAGGCGCTCGACATCATTCTGGTGAATGCCAAGTCGGCCAAGAAGCCGACCGACCCGCAGGCGCTGGCCCAGGCCAATCTCGACGGCGGCGGCAATACCGACGAAAACCGCCGGATCGCAACGCCGTTGCCGCCAACGCAGCAGAAGACCACCGGCACCGAGATCGAACAGATGCAGCGCCGGGTACGCGAAATCGAGGTCCAGCAACAAAAAATGCTGACCCAGGCCAAGACGGCACGAGCCGTCGCCGTTGCCCGCAACGCCGTCGACCAGCCACTGGCCGTGGCCAGCACCAGCGGCGCCGACCTCGCCGAATCGGCGCGGGCGATGGCGCGACTGGAGGGCGAGATCAACAAGAACGTCGATGAATACAACAAGCGCCCGCGCAAGAAATTCATCGGGGCGCGAACGGAAGAATATCGCTTTGCCCAGTACATCGAAAACTGGCGGCAGAAGGTCGAGCGCATCGGCACCCTGAACTATCCCGCTGCCGCACGTGGCAAGTTATACGGCTCACTGGTGCTGACGGTTTCAATCGGCCATGACGGCAGTCTCAACCGGGTCGACATCAACCGCTCTTCGGGTTACCCGGTGCTCGATGACGCTGCCCGGCGGATCGTCCGGATGGCGTCACCCTACTCCCCGTTCCCTCCCGACATAAGACGCGATACCGACATTCTGGAGATCACCCGAACCTGGTATTTCACGCAAGGCGATCAGGTCTCGGCAAAATGACCGACCGCTATTGTGTTTTCGGCAATCCGGTCGCCCATTCCCGGTCGCCGGCCATTCATGCCCGGTTCGCCGCGCAATGTCATCAGGATCTCAGCTACGAAGCCCTTCTTGCCCCACTCGACGGATTTTCCGCGACGGCGCGCGAGTTCGTTGCCGCCGGCGGAAAAGGGGCGAATGTCACACTTCCCTTCAAGGAGGAGGCGTTCCGTCTATGCGCCCGCCACAGTGCGCGCGCGGAGCGGGCGGGAGCGGTCAACACACTCGATTTCACGGGCTCCGGGATTTTCGGCGACAACACCGACGGCGCCGGCCTGGTGCGTGACATCGAGGTCAATCTCGGCTTTCCGCTGGCCGGAAAATGCGTCCTGCTGCTCGGGGCGGGCGGGGCCGCGCGCGGCGTGATTGCGCCGATTCTCGAACGTCAACTGGCCGGCCTGTTCATTGCCAACCGCAACGGCGACAAGGCGGACGCGCTGGCAGGACAGTTTTCCGACCTTGCCACGGTCGACGCCGGCAACTTTGCCAAAACTGCCGGCCGGACATTCGATGTCGTCATCAACGCTACCTCGGCCAGCCTCTCCGGGGCGGCGCTGCCGCTGCCGGCAGGCATCTTCGCCCCCGGCAGCCTTGCCTACGACATGATGTACGGCAAGGGGGAGACGCCGTTTCTCGCGCTTGCCCGCGAACAGGGCGCTGCCCATCTGGCTGACGGGCTCGGCATGCTGGTCGAGCAAGCGGCCGAGGCCTTTCTCGTCTGGCGCGGGGTGCGGCCGGACAGCGCGCCGGTACTCGCCGCGTTGCGCGAACAACTGGCGGCATGAGGCGTTTGGGCGGCTGGTTCAAGTGGGCACTGCTCGGCTTGATCGGCCTTCTTCTCGTCTGGCAGCTGTGGCTGCTCGGCTGGGTGCTGCTGTGGAAATGGGTCGAACCCGACACCACCCGCTTCATGGAAATCCGCCTCGGGGAACTGCGCGTGAACAATCCGGACGCCCGGCTGAAGAAGCAGTGGGTGGCCTACGAGCGGATTTCGCCACACCTGAAGCGCGCCATCATCGCCTCGGAAGATGCCAGGTTCGTCGACCATGAAGGCTTCGACTGGGAGGGCATCCAGAAAGCCATGGAAAAGAACCAGAAACGCGGGCGCACGGTAGCCGGCGGTTCGACCATCAGCCAGCAACTGGCGAAGAACCTTTTTCTGACGCCGACCAAATCGTATTTCCGCAAGGCCGAGGAGGCCATCATCACGCTGATGCTGGAAACCCTGTGGAGCAAGCGGCGAATTTTCGAGGTCTATCTGAACGTCATCGAGTGGGGCAACGGCGTTTTCGGCGCCGAAGCGGCATCTCGCCACTACTACGGCATCGGCGCCGCCCAGCTCGGCCCCGAGCAGGCGGCGCGGCTGGCAGGCATGGTGCCGAATCCCCGCTTCTACGACCGCAATCGCAACGCGCCCGGCCTCGCGCGCAAGACCGCGATCATTCTCGCGCGCATGCCGGCTGCGGAGATTCCCTGACCGGGGACATCACGGCAGGACGGCGCCGACTGCGTTTGCTCTGACGGCGAACCCCGTCAGCGTCTCTGCGCTCGCGTGGCATCGAGCAATCATTTCCGGCAACGTTTACACCTAATTTATGCGGAGAGTGGGAAACTGTCGGCCGCTCGACACCCTTGGCCGGATTCCATGTCCTTCGCAGTCACGCTGCAGTCCGCTTCGACCCGCCGCGTCGCCAGTTATGCGGCGGCCGTCGTGGCGTGCTGCCTGACGGCTACTGGCGCGTTCCCCCTGCGGGATCACCTCGATCTGCCCGACATCGTCATGCTCTTCCTGCTCGCGGTGTTTCTCGTCGCCACCTTTTTCGGTCGCGGACCCGCGGTCGTCGCCTCGTTCCTGAGCGTCGCGCTGTTCGACTACTACTTCGACACGCCACATCACTTCGTTTTCTTCGGCGATGCCGAGCATGTGCTGACCTTCGCGATCATGCTCGCGGTCGGACTGGTGACGGCCCAGCTCGTGTCACGTGCCGCCGCGAAGACCGACGACGCCTGGGCGCGCGAGCGGGAGACTCGGCAGCTTTACGAAGCGGCGAGGGACATGGCCGGCGCCCATGACGTCACCCAGATTCTCGAGGCGGCGCAGCGCTACCTGGGCAATCGCGGCCTGGGCGGAAACCTCCTTGTCGCCGGCGACGATGATCGCCTCGCTGACCACCCCGGAGGCCACCATGTGCTGAGCATCGCGGAGTCGGGCTGCGCCGGGGCGGCTTACCGGGGGGGAAGCGAGTTCGTCGCCGCCGATCCGCGTGACCACGCAGGAGCCGCCATCGTCTGTTTTCCGCTGCGCGCCCCGACACGGGTTCGCGGCGTGCTTGCGGTGACCCCGCTGGACGGCCACACCCGGCTTGCCGACGAGCAGTACGAGGCGGTCGCGGCGCTGGCGTCGCTCGCGGCGCTCGCACTCGAGCGTCTTCACTACGCCGAGAGCGCGCAGAGGGCCGAACTGATGGTCGCTGACGAACGCCTGCGCACCTCCGTACTGACGTCGCTTTCGCACGACCTGCGCACACCCCTGACCACACTCGTCGGTCTTGCCGACACTCTCGCCGAGCGACGCGAGACACTCCCGGCCGACGCCGCCGAAACGGCCGGAATCATCCGCGACCAGGCGCAGGCCATGCACAAGTTGCTCTCCGACCTGCTCGACATGGCGCGGCTGAAAAGTGCAAGCGCACCATTGCGCCGCGATTGGCAACCCTTCGCGGATGTCGTCGGCAGCAGCCTGCGACTGGCAGAAAACGTCGCCCCCGACCGGCACGTCATGATTGACCTGGCGCCCGACCTGCCGCTGATCTTCTTCGACGCCGTGCTGATCGAGCGGGTCCTCTGCAATCTGCTCGACAATGCTTTCAAGTATGCGCGGCCGGGAGCGCGGATCTCGCTGGCGGCGCGGCAATCATCCGCACATCTCGAGGTTTCGATCTGCAACGACGGTTCCGAGTTCCCGGCGGGACGCATCGACTCGATGTTCGACCTCTTCGTGCGTGGCGCGAATGAATCGTGCATTCCAGGTGCCGGACTCGGGCTCGCCATCTGCAAGGCCATCGTCGAGGCGCATGGCGGAAGCATTCGGGCCGAGAACCGCGCCGGCGGTGCCTGCGTGCGGTTCACGCTGCCGTGCCTGACGCCTCCGCCAGTCACGATCGAGGACGAGCCATGAATACACAATCATCTCTCGCGCTGGTCGTCGAAGACGAGCCGCAGATCCGGCGCTTCGTCTGCAGCGCGCTTCGCGACGAATCGTGCCGGGCCAGCGAGGCCGGATCGGTCGCCCAGGGTCTCGACCTCGCAGCCCGCGAGCGACCGGACCTGGTGGTCCTCGACCTCGGGCTCCCCGACCGCGACGGTGTCGACTTCATCCGGGAGCTTCGCGTGTGGTCGGGCGTTCCCGTCCTCGTCCTTTCGGCACGCACCGACGAGTCCGACAAGATCGCCGCCCTCGACGCCGGCGCCGACGACTACCTGACCAAACCGTTCGGCATCGGCGAACTGCGCGCCCGCGTCCGGGCCATGCTGCGGCGAAGCCAGCTGCAAAGCGACAGCGGCGCCGGCGCCCTGCATGCCTTCGGCGATGTCACGGTGGACCTTGTCCGGCGCACTGTCCGGCGCGCCGGCGCCGAAGTTCATCTGACGCCGCTCGAGTATAATCTGCTCGTCCAGCTATTGATCAATCCCGACCGCGTCCTGACCCACCACCATCTGATGGACAAGGTTTGGGGTCCCGCCAACCGCGAGAGGGACCACTACCTCCGGGTCTATATCGGACGTCTCCGGCAGAAACTGGAAGCCGATCCGGCCCGCCCGCGCCACATCGTGACGGAAACCGGCGTCGGCTACCGTTTTCAACTGCAACCGACAGGGCGCTAGATCCATTCCCCGATTTACAGCAAGGAGCATCTTCATCATGAACCAGCAAAGCCATCAGACCGACGCCAACGAAGATCTGACCGAAGCCGACGCAAATGCCAACGAAGTCAAGGACGATCTTGCCCAAGTCCACGACCTGGTGGCCAAGATTCGTGTCTACGAGGAAGAAACCCGGAGCCAGGAGGGTCCCCGCCAGGAATTACTGGACGGCCTGCAACGCGAGCACAGGTTCCGGCTGCGAACGTTTCTCGCCGGCCTGCCGACCGTGGCGGTCGCAGTCATCCTCAGCGCTCTGCCGGAAGACGATCGCGCCATAGCCTGGAAGGAGATCGCCGAGGATCGCCTGGACGGCATTCTCGATCTGCTGGCCGAGGACGTTGCCGAAGAACTCATCGGCGACGGCCAGCACACCAGCAGCAAGGTCATGGTCAACGCCTTCGAACTGCACAATGGCCGCCTCCGTCAGATTACCGTCGATCGTCCGGCCCTGTTCGCCAACATCAAACCGATCTGGGTGGATCTGGTCGCGCCGACGGCGCGCGTGCGCAACTGGGTCGGCAAGCACTACGGGCTGGAAATCCCGGACCCGGAAGACTTGACCGACCTGGAGTCCAGTGCGCGCTATTACGTCGAGGACAACGGCGAAGTCCACATGCGGTCCGACTTCCTCCTCGATCTCGACGCGGGGTCACGCAACGTGGCGGTTGCCTTCATCGTGCACAACGACATCCTTTTTTCGGTGCGCAGCGAGGAACTGCCGGTCTTTCGCCTGCAAAGACTGCGCGCCCGCAGTCAGCCAGGTTATGTGAAGTCCGGCACGGACGTCCTGCTCGACCTTTACGCCGCCGATGTGGAGTACTCGGCGAATGCCCTCGAGGGCGTCTATGGCGAGCTGGAGCAAGTCGGCACGCAGGTACTGCGGTCAGCGATTACCGACGTTGAAGCGTCACAGATCCTGGCCGGCGTCGCCGAGGCCGAGGACATCAACGGCCGCACCCGCCGCAGCGTGCTGGATACCCGGCGCGCCCTGTCCTTCCTGATGCGTGGCAAGTTGCTGTCGGAGGTTCAACTCTCCGATGTCCGCGAGATTCTGCGCGACATCGAATCTCTGGATGGCCATACCGCTTTCCTGTTCAACAAGATCAACTTCCTGATGGATGCCACGGATAGCGCGATCAACATCAACGCCAACAAGAAAATCGAACGGCTGACGATACTCAGCGTCGTCTTCATGCCGATCAATGTTCTCGCCGGCATGGGCGGCATGTCCGAGTTCTCGACGATGGCGACGGCATTGGAGTGGCCGATGTGGCTTGCCTACACGCTCTTTACGGCCTTCATGATACTGGTCGGAGTCATCATGTTCTTTGGCCTGCGCCATTTCGAGAAGCGTCAACCCAAGCGCCCGAGAGCGGTCGTCAGCAAGAGCGCCTGATCCTCGATCGGGGAAGTGCCGCCGCAGAGTTGTTGGCCCGCCCGGCGCGGATCAGCAGCTCGCGGCCGGCACTGCCGACGATCAACACGGCGCTACAGGCGCAGCCAGTGCTCACTTGAGGCTGGCGAAGAAGTCGTCGGCCGCGGCGATGGTCGCCGCGATATCGGCAGCGGAATGCGCCGCCGAAACGAACCCGGCTTCGAAAGCGGATGACGCGAAGTAGTGGCCGGCGGCGAGCATGGCGTGGAAGAAGCGGTTGAAGGCTTCCTTGTCGCAGGCGAGCACCGCGTCGTAGGTCGCCGGGCATTGCTCGGCAAAGTAGAGGCCGAACATGCCGCCGACGTTCTGCGCGGCGAAGGCGACGCGATGCTTGCGCGCGGCTCCGGCCAGACCGTCGCAAAGCGCCCTGGTCGCTGCGGTCAACGCCTCGTAGAAGCCTTTTTCCTGAACCAGCTTGAGCGTCGCCAGGCCGGCCGCCACCGCCACCGGGTTGCCGGACAGCGTACCGGCCTGATAGACGGGACCAAGCGGGGCGATCTGTTCCATGATCTCGCGTCTGCCGCCGAAGGCCCCGAGCGGCATGCCGCCGCCGACCACCTTGCCGAAAGTGGACAAGTCGGGCGTGATGCCATAAAGGCCCTGGGCGCTGTTCAGGCCAACGCGGAAGCCGGTCATCACCTCGTCGAAGATCAGCACCGCGCCGTGCTGCGCGGTCAGTTCGCGCATGGCCCCGAGAAATTCGGCGGTCGGCACGATCAGGTTCATGTTGCCCACGACCGGCTCGACGATGACGGCGGCGATCCTGTCGCCATGTCGGGAAAAGGCATCGGCGAGTTGTTGCGGATCATTGTAGGCAAGGACCATGGTGTGCTGGGCGAGATCGGCGGGAACGCCGGCGGATGAAGGGTTACCGAAGGTCAGCGCGCCCGACCCGGCCTTGACCAGCAGGCTGTCGGAATGGCCGTGGTAACAGCCTTCGAACTTGATCAGCACATCGCGTCCGGTATGGCCGCGGGCCAGGCGAATGGCGCTCATCGTCGCCTCGGTGCCGGAGGAAACGAGACGGACCATGTCCATTGACGGCACCAGATCGCAGAGCAGGTCGGCGATCTCGACTTCGCGTTCGGTCGGCGCACCGAAAGTCAGGCCATCGACGACGGCGGCCTGAACGGCGGAAACGACTTCCGCGTGGGCATGGCCAAGTATCAGCGGACCCCAGGAGCCGACGTAGTCGAGATACCACTTGCCGTCGGCATCCTGAACGCGCGGGCCGACACCCTTCTGGAAGAAGCATGGCGTGCCACCGACCGAACGGAAGGCGCGTACCGGTGAATTGACGCCACCGGGAATGTGGCGCTGGGCGCGTTCGAATAGTTGCTGGTTACGTGAGGTCATGCGTGCGGTTCCTCGAACAGGTGTTGGTAGGCGGCAGCGCGGGCCGTGATGTCCGGCGCGTTGAACAGGTCGCTGATCACGGCGAGCAGGTCGGCGCCGGCAGCAATCAGGGTTGGTGCATTGTCGAGCGTGATGCCGCCGATGGCACAGCGGGACGCGGCCAACGTGGTTTTGGCCTGAGAAAACAGGTCGACCGTAGCAGGCACTGCATTCGGCTTGATAAGCGATGGAAAGACGGCACCGAAAGCGACGTAGTCGGCGCCAGCGGCGGCTGCCTTGCGTGCCACCACGAAATCGGCATAGCAGGAGGCACCGAGCAGTCTGTCGGGACCCAGAATGGCGCGGGCGGCCACCAGGTTGCCGTCGTCCCGCCCAAGGTGAATGCCATCGGCCTTGACCAGAAAGGTCAACGCCATGTCGTCGTTGATCAGCAGCCTCGCGTTGTAGCGCAGCGTGAGCAGACGCAAGGCGTGGGCACGGGCGAGGCGCTCGGGGGCAGCGCTGGTCTTGTCGCGGTACTGCACCAGGCGGCAACCGCCAAGCAGCGCGGCTTCGACATCGGCCAGCAGGCAGGCGCGGTCACCGCGTTCCGGCGTAATGGCGTAGAGGCCGCGCAACTTACCGGCCATCGCCATGGCCTCCACCCTGGCGCATTTCGGCCTTGTCGCCTCCGCTGCGGGTGCGGAAGAAGCGATCCGGAATGAACTGCCCCCGGCCCGGCCGGAAGCCATTGGCGAGTGTCTGCCAGGTGTAGTTCTGGGCGTTGGGCACCCCATTGTCGATGCTGGCGCCGCCGGCGAGATAGCCGGCGATTGCCGAAGCCAGGGTGCACCCTGAACCGTGATAACTCCCGGGCAGGCGCTCCCAGCAGTCACGGCGAAGCACGCCGTCTCGCCCGTACAGGGTATTGATGACTTCCGGGGTATTTTCGTGGGTTCCGGTGATCAGGACGTGCCGCGCGCCCATCGCGATCAGACGTTGGGCGCAGAGATCGATCCCGGGCTCGTCTTCGTCGGCCCGGCATCCGGCAAGCCGCCTCGCCTCGGGGGCGTTCGGAGTCAGTACCGTGGTCCGCGGCAACAGGAATTTGCACATCGCCGACATGATCCCTTCACCCGAGAAATCGTCACCGCGCCCGGAGGTCAGAACCGGGTCGAAGACAACGGGAATGTCAGGATAGTCCGCAACAATATCGGCGACAGCGACAACGTTCTCAACACTGCCCAACACGCCAATCTTGAACGCCACGACCCGCATGTCCGCGAGCAGCGCTCTTGCCTGGCGCTCTACGAGGCCAGCGGCAAGCGGATGCGTGCTATCGACCCCGACCGAGTCTTGAACGGTAATGGCGGTCACAGTCGACAGGGGATGGCAACCGAGGCTGGCCAGTGTCAGGATGTCCGCCTGAATGCCGGCGCCGGCGCTGGGATCGCTGGCGGCGAAGACGAGAACAAGCGGCGGGGTGGGGTTTCCGATGGTCATGAAGTGCCGCGGGCATGGCGCACCAAACGGCGTTTGGGTAAGATTCGCTGAATTTTATCCGAATCCCACTGACAGCAACGACCGCCACATGAACAGCGAAACAAATGGCAAGACATGGATGTGCCTGATCTGCGGTCTCATTTATGATGAGGCAATGGGTCTTCCCGCCGAGGGCATTCCGCCAGGAACCCGCTGGGAAGACGTCCCGATGAACTGGGTGTGCCCCGAATGCGGGGCGCGGAAGTCCGATTTCGAGATGGTGGAGTTTTGAGAATCGTGTAGTATCGCTGGACATTGGTATGGCTTCCCGACGAGGAAGGAGGGGATATCGTTGGTTGATCCGTCAAAACTACGCGACGTCAAGGTGATGATCATTGACGACAGCAATACGATCCGGCGCAGCGCGGAGATATTTCTCGTGCAGGCCGGTTGCCAAGTCATCCTCGCAGAAGACGGGTTCGACGCGCTGGCGAAGATCGCCGATCATCAGCCCAAGGTCATCTTCTGCGACATCATGATGCCGCGTCTCGATGGTTATCAGACCTGCTCCCTGATCAAGAAGAACGCGCGTTTCAAGTCCACGCCCGTCATCATGCTGTCATCCAAGGACGGTCTGTTCGATCGAGCCCGAGGCCGTATGGTGGGGTCTGATCAGTACCTTACCAAGCCTTTCACCAAAGATAGCCTGTTGCAGACCGTTGCAACATTTGCCTTCCCGTCGACCTCAGAAACCCCCTAATATCGCTGGAGAAACAATGCCCGTCAAAAACATTCTCGTCATTGACGACTCCCCGACCGAGAGGTTTTTCTTGGCAGATATTCTGTCCAAGGCCGGCTATCAGGTGACCACTGCAGAGAACGGTGAGGAAGGAATCGCCAAGGCCAAGTCGACAAGACCGGACTTGATCCTGATGGACGTCGTGATGCCCGGGCTCAACGGCTTCCAGGCCACACGCACCCTGACCCGCGACGAGGAAACCCGGCATATCCCGGTCATCGTCTGCACCTCCAAGGGGCAGGAAACTGACAAGATCTGGGGTTTGCGGCAGGGCGCCGCGGATTATGTCGTCAAGCCGGTAAATCGGGAAGAGCTGCTCAAGAAAATCGCTGACTTGCGCTAATCCTGATGGCAAAAAAAACGAGTCTTCGTGGTTTCCAGGAGTACCTTTCGGGGCGTCTCAAGGACGCGGCGCAGGGACATGTCGCCTCCTCGTGGCTAGGCGTGAGGGCTGGCGAGGACAATTGGCTCGTCGATCTGTCCGATAGCGGCGAGATCGTCCAGGCACTGAAACTGACCCCCGTTCCACTGACACGGATCTGGTTCGCGGGTATCGCCAATATCCGCGGCAACCTTTATGCGGTGGTCGACTTCTCGGTCTTTTGCGGGGGCGCGCCAACACCACAGAACAACCATACCCGTCTGTTGCTGATCGGCAGCAAGTACGGCGTCAATGCAGCGCTGCTGGTCACCGGCATGCTGGGCCTGAAAGCTCCCGAAGATTTCGTCGCTGAACCAGTCGATCCCGCGGCGCCGACTTGGGGTGCGGCGCGCTTTTCTGACAGCCAGCATGGCATCTGGCGAAAACTCTCGGTGCGCGACCTGCTTGCCGACAACGATTTCATGAATATTGGGGTCTGATTTTCCCGGACCCCGGGGGGAGAACACACATGGCATTCAGCTTGAAGAACCTTGGTCTTGGTGGCGGAGAAAGCAAGGAAGGGCCGATGACTGTGTCGGAAGATTCCTTGGCGGCTCCCGCTGGTGGCACCTTGTCCTGGCTGCCGAGGGCTTTTGTGGAGGAATCAGTTGTCTGGCAGATGAAGTTTCTTGGCGGCCTGTTCTTGGTCCTGTTGCTCGCTATTGCCACTTTGGTTTTCTTCAACAACCGAAGTTCCACGTACGGGACTGCCTACGTCGCAGCTTCCGGCGAGATGCGCATGCTTTCGCAACGACTGGCCAAAGCTTCCACACTGGCTCTGCAGGGCAATCCGGTTGCCTTCACACAACTGAAGGATTCCCGCGAGACTTTCAGCCGCTTGCTGGAACGACTGACTACGGGTGGCGAGATCGTTGGCACCAGCGTACCTGCCTCGCCGACGGCTGTGCAAACGCAGCTTGAAAGCCTGACCAAGGTCTGGGGCGAAACCGACAAGGATGCCATGACCGTGATCGCTCAGGAGAACAACCTGATCGCACTGGGCAAGAATGTGGCAATCATCGATACCGAGAACCCGGTGGTACTCGAACTGGCTGAGCAGGTCGCCGCCCTCAAGCTGCAAGCCGGTGCCGGAGCGCGCGAAATTGCCTCCGCCAACCAGCTGGTCATGCTGACCCAACGGGTTGCCAAGAACGCCGCGGCGCTTCTTGTTGGTGACGAAATCAACCCCGAGGTGGCGTTCTTGCTCGGCAAGGATACCAATGCCTTCCGGGACATCCTTCAAGGACTGAGCAAGGGCAGCAGCGATTCCGACCTGCGCGAAAAGCTGGGTGAACTCGACAAGGCCTTCAAGTCATACCAGGCGGCCATTGGCAGCATTCTCGGCAACATGCAGCCACTGGTTCTCTCCAAGCAGGCGGGTGCCCGCATCTTCCGCGGAAGTGAATCGTTGCTGAAGGCGACAGACGACCTGGCGGTCGGCTATCAGCAGGAACTGAGTGAGCGCGGGTTCTTCATCGTGCTGCTGTTCGCGCTTGTCGTGCTGGCTGTCGCCACCCTCGCGTTATTGGCCAAGATTTATCTCGATGACACCAGACGTCGTGGTGAGGACGCTGAATTGCAGCGCCAGGCTTCAGAGCGAAGCAATCGCGAGAATCAGGATGCTATCCTGCAGTTGATGAACGAACTGGGCGACCTGGCCGACGGCGACCTGACCACCAACGCGACGGTGACCGAGAACATCACAGGCGCCATTGCCGACTCGATCAACTACACCATTGAGGAACTTCGTCTGCTGGTCGGACGGATCAATGATGCGTCGAACCAGGTGACCACGGCGACCGAGACCGCCCGCCAGACTTCTGCCGAACTGCTGACGGCTGCCGAGAAACAGGCCCGTGAAATTCAAGATGCCGGCCAGTCAGCATTGCACATGGCACGATCGATGAGCGAGGTTTCGCGCGACGCGACCCAATCAGCCCAAGTGGCCCGCCAGTCGCTTGCTGCTGCCGAGAAGGGTACGCAGGCGGTTGAGGATTCCATCAGGGGCATGAACGAAATCCGTAACCAGATCCAGGAAACATCGAAGCGGATCAAGCGCTTGGGCGAAAGCTCGCAGGAGATCGGCGAAATCGTCGAGCTGATCTCGGACATTACCGAACAAACCAACGTGCTCGCACTGAATGCAGCCATCCAGGCGGCTTCCGCCGGCGACGCCGGTCGCGGCTTC
>Ga0268298_10000392_pt1 | contig 56508 bp, 84 predicted proteins | sample WWTPWeurt_MetaG_FD_194462 | JGI IMG/M metagenome (GOLD analysis project Ga0268298, IMG submission 194462) | Activated sludge microbial communities from WWTP in Nijmegen, Gelderland, Netherland - WWTP Weurt | ecosystem: Engineered > WWTP > Aerobic digester > Activated sludge | place... | reverse complement strand
ATTTCATAGGTGCAGCCGGCGCCGACGGCCGTCTGCAAGGCCTGACTGGCCCGCAGCGTGAGCGTGGTGGCCGTGTTGCTCAAAATGCGGGCGTGATCGAGCGTGCCGTCGGCATAGGTCACCCAGACCTCGTGCGTGTTAGCGAACTCGTTCACGGTCCAGGCCGCCGCCGCGTCGATCAACGTTGTGGCGCTGCCGCCGGTGGCTGTGCCGCTGGCGAAGGCTTGCTTCTGGCCGGGATCGGTGGCGTGCGGCAAGCCGGGCCGATCGGCGTGCACCAGATAGCCATACAACTTCCAGCCCACCGACTCACGCTGCATCATGGTGCCGTGCGGCTGCACGCCCACGCCACCGCTGCCGATGATCCACGCATAGATCACCGGCGCGCCCTCGAAGGTGACGGTCATCAGCCGGTTAAACTCTTCGTCCGTCAACATCGTCGGCACGTCCAGAAAGACCCGCGCCGCCGGGCAGGCCGTGCGAATCAGGGTCTTCAGTCGTTCGCCGATGAGATAGTCGTTGGTGATGGTCATAAATTGGCATCCACCTATAGCGCGGCCCAGCGGGCCAGTATCTGTGTCAGCGCCTGGTCAAACGCTTGATCGGTGTACGCCTGCCCCTTCTCGGCCGCCTGTGCAAACATCTTGTCGCCGCCTTTTTTCTGATGCCGCGAACGGCCCTGGGCAATGGCGCGCGCGATGAGGAAGGCAATCTGCATGATGCGCTGCTCGATCAGATCACTCTGGCGCACCCGCAATTGAGACTGAAGCCTGGCAGTGGCCTTGCCGGCCTTTTTCCGACTCTTGATACTTTTCCTGACGGACGACTTCCACTCTGCAACGTCCGATTTGAAACTCCTGGAGTCGATAATGTCCTTGCGCTTCACCCACAGGGCAATGGCTTCAATCGGCGGCATCCGACCGGCCGGCCGGCCATACTCCATCGCCGTGACCTTGGGCTCAAAATCGTGAGACGAGACCAGGCCGCTCACCGCCACGCCGCGATTGTCCACCGTGACGCCGCGCACCTCGGTATAGATAGACGCTTGTAGTCTCCCGTTGTCTCTTGGCGTCTTGTCAACCACCAGCATTTGCAGGTATTCCAGCACCGCATCCAGCGCAATACGTAACTCGGCCTCGACGACGGCCAGGCCTTCGGTCTTCAGCAGACCCAGATACCGATCGATTTCGCGCGTGTCGATACTGATTGCGGGCGGCATTAGAGCGTCACCCCAAACAAGGGCAGCGTCCGGCCCGGCCCGTGCGAGGGCGTAAACTTGACGCGGTCACAGGTAAATTTCAGGCCAACGAAATCGGTCGCGCCGACATGCCCGGCCCCGAAGCCGCGCTTCACATAGGCTAGTGTGACGTGCGGTCGATAGACGGGAAAGGCCTCCGTGTTGGGCAGGCCGGCCTTCAGCGCTTCGTGCAGCGCCGCCAGGCCGTCACTGATCACATCGATCTTCACCACATCGTGCGTGGCTTGCTCGAACACGCCCACCGGCCCCAGCGCAATCTCAAACGGCCCGATCTGCGCCGCGTCGATGATGCGCAGCGCCTCCAGCGGGTTGTTGGTCTGTAAGCCATATTTGACCGTGATGTGGGTGTCCCATTCGCGGCCCTTGGCCGTCCCGTCCGGCTCGTAGCACAATTCCATGTCCGGCACGAGATAGCGCGAGACATCGGCGATGCGCTGGGTGATCGGCTCGGGCAGAGACACCAACACGGCGCTGCTCTCGTAGCCGCTGGCGTAACCCGCAAATTGATCACTCAGCACCAGCATGGCGCGCACCAGATCCATCAGCGGTTCCTCCGGTCGTGGAACAGAAAGTCGCGGCGGCTGTACGTGCCTCGATCGAGATCGGCGAACACAGCCGCCGGCTGCGCGGGCGCGTCGTCACCCAGCCCCAGCAGCGCCTCATACTGCTTGCGCAGTTCAGCCGCGCGGCTGGCGTACACGTCGCTCTGGTTGCGCCGGTCGATCATGTCGGCGTTCAGCCCGCCGTCGATGGTCTGCCCGTATTTCACAGCCAACCAGGTGCAGGCAAAATAGCCGCTCAGCGCGCACACGGCCTCAAAATGGGCGGCGGGCACATCGGTGCCCAGCGGCGAGCCACTGAACGTGTAGCGGCTGCTGTAGTTCAGGCGCAACGTGTCGCCGCTGCCGGGCGCGTGGTTGGGCAGATACAGGTACTGCGTCTCGCCGACGCGGTACAACTGATAATCCTCCCGTTCCAGCGTCTGCGGCTGACCGTTGGACGTGATGACGGGCGCGGGAATATCGGCGTCGGTGATGTCGCTCCATTCTGCGTCCCAGCGGGGCAGACTGGCGATGACCTCGACGACGCCCGCGCTGGGTGTGCCGTAGGCTGTCCACGTCGCGCCATCGTAGGTGTACAGCGTATTCGTCGCGTCCGATTGATCTACGCCCAGCGTAATGGCCGTCACGCCCGCGGCATAGGTGTAGCCGTTGGGCACCAGCACGGCATAGTAGGTGCCGGCTTGCAGCGTCACCGGCGTGGAAAAAGTGAATTCGGTCTTGCCCGACTCGAAGCCCAGCGGCAGATCGACGTCGTTATCCAGACTATTGGACGCGGCCACGGCCAGCGCCGATGGGAGCGCGCCGCCAGGCAGCCGGATCGTGCAGGCCAGCGTGCCCGCCGGTGAGCCGGTCCGCTTCAGGGCAACGCGAACTGCCGTGAGGGTCATGGCGCGCGGCAGTGTGAAGGCCACGCCCAGTTGTGACCCGGCCCCGCTGCTGGCCAGGTCGACCGCCGCATCCCGATCGGGGTCGGCGACGTTGACGACCAGGCCGCTCAACACGTAATAATGATCACCCGTGCCCGCAAAGTCCAGCACGCTCAGGCGCGGCACATCCTGGCTGTAGCGGGCCAGCGCCGAATCGAGCGCGCGCACTTTGTCGGCCGCGCTGATCTGGCGCGTGTCCAGGCCGGCCAGAATGGCGTCTTGCTTGGCAACAAACGTGCTTTGCAGGATCCGCGCCGGCATGGCTTACTCCGTGAACAGCAGCAGGGACAGTGTTTTGGCGTTGCCGCCGTTGGCGATGGCGACGGCGATGGGACCGACTACCGGCAGCGGCTCGGCCACGACGCGCGTGCCGTCGTAGGTCAACAGATTGCCCGCCGTATCCTCCACCTGCTTGCGGACCAGGTGATAGCCCGACGCGTTCAGTCCGGCTTTGGTATACAGCGCCACGCCGCTGGCATCCGTCAGGGCGACATCGGCGCTGACGGCCGTGCCCAGTACCAGTTCAAAACCAACGAAGCGGCCGTTGCGATTGAGGCTGGTCTTCGCGGCGCTGCCATCGGCGGCGGTGGCAAGTTCGAGGCGTTCAACGTTCATGCCGTTGCTCCTGACTCGGGCGGCGGCGCAGTGCGTCTGGCTGATGCACTGCACCGCCGCGCTTGAGGGCTTAGCGTCCGCCGCGCCGCGAAGTCTTGGGCTTGGCGGCCGGCTCGGGTTCATCGACCGGGACCGTGACCGCGGGCAGGTCTAACTCGGCGGCCGGGTCCGGCTCGATCGGATCGGCTGTTTCCGCGGCAACACTCGGTGCGGTTTCCGGCGCGAGGTCGGAGTCGTCCGGCGCGGTTGTTTCCGCGGCAACGTCCTCGGCGGGGGGCAGATCGTCGCGCCGGGCTTCCGCCTGGGCGTGCGGCACGCGCCGTTTGTCGCCCTGCCGGAAGACCAGCACCACCTCATGGTCGGTGTCGGCCCAGTCGAGCACGTCCGCCGGATCGCGCTCCAGCGCGCGCGCGGCCCAGGCGACGAAAGGTGGGCGCTCGCTCACGTCGGCCATGCTATTCACCGACCAGGACAAACAGATGGATGTTGAGGTCGGTGTCGGCGGCGGCGTTGTTCGCGTCAAACGACAGGATGTCGTTCTTGGCGATCGTGGCCGGCGTGTTGGCGCCGCCCAGATGTGTGCTGAGCCACGTGCCCGGCGTAGCCTTGACCGCGCACGCCATCGCTGCCACCGGCGTGGTGGACTGCGTGACGTTGTTGACGTCCAGCGTTAGGTCGGCGTCGTCGGCGCTGGGCGACGCTTCCACGCTCACCAACGTCATGGGAAACGGGGCCTTAAAATAGCGGAAGGTCGCGCCTAGCGTGACCCCCACCTGGCCGGCGGAAATCGGAATGCAAATCAGACGCTCGTTCATGTCAGACTCCTTGTTGAGTGAGAGTAAAGCCGAGCGCATCGCGCTCGATCGGGCTGAAGATTGCCCGGAGTGTCAACTTCGATCGGGCCGCGTCAAATGCGGCCGGCGCGCTGCGCCCGGCTTGCAGGGCCGCCAGGAAATGCTGACCCAACAAATCGGCTCCGCGAACCCACCCCGGCACCGTGTAGTTCGTGCCCGGCCCCGCCGCCACCGCCCGTGCTCCGGCCTTGAACAGTGCCTCAACCATGCGCGAGGACTGGCCGTAGCAGTTGGCCACGAAACAGATCGCGCCGCGCAGGTTACAGAGTTTGAGTTCAGCCTCAGAGACGGCGGTCACAAAGCCGTCGCCATACCAAAAAGGCTGCTGCGGGATGCCGTGCAGATGGACGTACACGAACTCGGCGCCGTCGATCAGGCCGGACGCGAAGCGCGTCGGCGGAAAGGTCAGCGGCTCGACGCCAGTGGCCAGCCGCACGGCTTCACGGCCCGTCAGGGTCGACAGCGCGACGATGTTCATCAGCGCCCGCAGATCCAGTAGATGGGCGTGGCCTGCGTTGCGCGGTTGGAACTGAAGCCGGTGGTCGTGATCGTCAAAGTCGAAGTCACATCGCGGGCCGGCTCCATCAGGCAAACCGTGGGCGTGGTGGCAAAGCCGTGCGTAATGCCCAGCCCCGTGGTATAGGTGGCCGAAGCGCCAAACTTGAGCACCCCCGACAGGGCGACTCCGTTGATTTTCAAGGCGGTGGTCGCGTCCACATTGGCGGCATTCAGGTCGCCGATCAGGGTGACATCGTCGAGGTTGGTTACGCCGAGGGTTTCCACGGTGGGCGGCAGCGCGCTTTGCACGGCGTTAAGCACGCCGACGATCAGCGATAAGACGATCAAGGCAGCCGCGAGCGCCCCTTTGACGCCGGTTAAATCAAGTTTCATGGTAGTTACTCCTCGCCGCCGATCGGGCGGTGAAGCCCGATCGGGTTGGTTATCAGGTTGAGGTTGAGTGCGCCACGGCGCGCGCGGCTTAGCCGGCGACGTTGTTCTTCGCCAGGCTGCGGAAATCGGCCACCGGCGCGCAGTACTCGCCGTCGGTCACCATTTCGGCCATGAACTTGCGCACTTTGAAGCGCAGTTCATCGTTGGTGAAGTAGCCGCCCGTCGCCTCGTCGGTGTTCTCCACCAGTTCGGGGGTGCGCCGGCCGCGCAGCCAGATCAGGTTAATGGGGCTGCGGCCCATCGGCTTGCCCAGCATCGCCCAGTCGGTGGCGTCGGTCCAGTTGGGCACTTCCACCACCTTGTACTTCTGGTAATGCGGGTTGATGTCGTTGTTGGCGCTGCCCGGCAGGTTCTGCGTGCCGACGATCTGATCGGCCGTCGTGGTGAGGTCGATCGGCACCAGCAGGTGCGTGGGGGCGTTCTCGCTGCCCAACCGCTCGCCCGCGCCCAGCGGCTGGTCGGTCTGCTTCTTCATCGCGTTGACGACGGCGGTCACCTCGGCAAAGGCCAGCGCGCCCGTGCGCAGATTGGCATGGCCGCCCGCCGTGCCCACGGCCGTGGCATTGAACAGCGCGCCCGTGTCGCTGAGCGTTGGACCGGCCGCCGACTTGATGGTGAACACCGCGGCCACCCGCGCGCCGACCGTGTTGTACCAGGAGTTGGCCAGCACGGTGGGGATGCGCTGCAGCTTGTTCAGCTTGTCGCGCAGGAAGGTCTCCAGCGTGACGCCGATATAGTTGCCGCGCTTGTAGAACGACGCGGTTTCCTCTTCGTCGGCGAAGGACAATTCGGTATAGGCCGCGCCTTCCGGCACGACACTGAGTGTGTTGGACCCGAACAGGCGCACCAGCGTGGCCTGATCGATGGTGTCAACGTCCTCCTGCTCGACGATGTCCTCCCACCATTGCTGGCGCACCGAATATTCAGCGGCCAGGATGATGTTGACGGCATTTTTGACCAGGCTGGACAGGGTGGCCGTGGTCAGGTTGGCTTCGATCGCGCGGCGCGAGAAATGACCGGTGCCGGCCAGGTCGCCCTCGGACATGACGCCGCCGCCCGACAACTCGTAATACCAGTTGCTCAGGCGCATACTGCGCGGCAGGGCAGGCTTGCCGTCCGCCGCCCAGTTCTCCAGCGCGCGGGTGTAGCCCAGTTCCTTGAACGCGTCGAAGATGCCGCGTCCTTTGCCGTCCTTGGCGTTGACGTCCAGCGCACCGAAGCGCGTCGGCCCCAGCATCAACCGCATCAGATCGAGTTGATAGCGGTCGGCCTCGGTGAGGCGGCCCACCTTGACGGTGGGGCGGAAGCCATGCCCGATGGGCGTGCCGCGCTCTTCCAGATCCAGCAAGACGGCGCGGTGCTGCTCGATCACTTTGGTCAGTTCGCCGGACTCAAACACGCGGCCCGCGAACTGCGCCCGCACGATCTCGCGCGCCTTCATGGTCAGGCCGCTGTCGGACAGCAGAGTGTCCAGCGCGCGCTGCGCTTCTGACAACCGCGCGGCTTCGATGATGCGCTGGCTTTCGGCCTTGGCCTGCTCGGCCAACTGGCGCGCCTCGTTCATGGCCTGCTCGGCCTGGCGGCGCGCTTCGAGCACAGCGGGATCGACCGGCCGGGGTTTAGCCGCCGCTTCGATCTGGCGCTTGATGACGCCTTCGAGCGCGCTAAACTGAGCCTCGACCACTTTTTGCTCCATCGTCGGCTCTTCGCCTTCCGGCGGTTTGCCGGCCGCGGCCTTCACCTTGTCCAGTTCGCCCTTGCAAGCGGCCTTCGCTTCCTCGGGCAGCAGACTGGCGTCGATGGCGGCCATCAACTGTTCGATCTGCTTCAAGAGATCCATGTCTATTCCCTCCACGGAAATTGATTCGAGTAGACGGACAAAGCCGCCCCCAGCGGCGGGCGTGCCCACCGCATCGACACTATTGACGCGCGTGATTCGCTTGATCACTTCGACGGTTTGACCATCGACCACACGCTTAACGCCGTCCTGAAACACATCCAGCGACAGACCGATAGTCCGCAGGACGCCCAACTCTTTGGCGCGCAGCAGTTTCCGCGCGAAGGTGTCGTCCACCACGTTGTACAGCCCACGCAGCGACAGCGACGCGGCCTCCCAGCGCGGCCGGGTGATGCTGGCCAGCCAGTCCTTGCCGGGCGGACGCATCCCGCTGCGGGCCTGAAATTCATCGTTGGTCAGATGATCGTCGTAGGATTTGCAGCCGTCGAAGAGCGGCGCGGCAGCCTGCAAGGCTGAAGCTGCGTAGTAGCGGTTATTTTTGGAGCGGATGCACCGCTCGCCGTCGATTGTGACCACATCGTCGGGCGTGTCCGGGCCGATGATGACGATCTCCCAAACGTGGCCGGCGGCATCCTGCGGCTCCAGCGCCATGGACAGCGTGGCACGCTGATCGGCAAACGGCGTCTCGGCAGCCTCCACTTTGCGCGGGTCGGGCTGCACGCTGCACGCCTCGATGGCCTGATCCAACTCCACGCCCTCGACGACCGAGGTGTAGCAGATGGCGGCGGCGGCGCTGTCGTCGTAGCCGCGACCTTTCAGGTGCAGCACGCAACTGTGCATCTTGTCTTGCTTGTCGTCGGGTACGTTCTGGAAGGGCATAGATCACCAAACAAAAAAGCGGACACCCTCTCAAAGAGGATGTCCGCCCAAGGTCTAAGACCAAGTCACTGCGGTTAGTAATTCAGTTGTCTGATTCGATTATACCAGACGTGTCAAGTCAACATTTCAGCGCCTGTAGTACGGTCTGACAATTCCGATCAGCGCGCCGATCACCAGGTACACGGGCGCGGTGAACGCGCCCAGGCCTACCACCGCGCCGATCTGTAAAATGCCGCCCACGCCGATGAGGGCGCAGAAGAGTTGAATGAGTAGCGGGGTATTGGCGTTGTGCCGCACAATCAGCGACACGCCGAATAGATGTGCAAAAGCGCTTAAGAAATTGACCACCACCACCAGAATTGAACCCAGCGTGGACGGCTCCCAGTGGATGACGTCCGAGCCATGAATGTAGACCAGGCGCTGGGCCTGCAGGTAGGCCACACCGACCCAGAACAACGTGAGCAGAATCAGCAAGGTAATCACCGTGCCGTTGATGAAATTCACGGCGTAGGCGTCCAGGTATTCACCCCGCGCCGTCTTCACCGCCCACTGATCGACCACGCGCACGCGCTGCACATTGCTGGACTCTTCCACGCTTATCCTCCGCAAAGATAGATAAGCCCATTGTAGCGCACAACGGGCCGGGAGGTCAATTCGTTCGCCGCGCGGCTCTAAATATCACGATCATGCTATCGTGTTTGCCTTTTTTATTTGTGACACGCTCGCCTTTCGAGTTGTAACCCTCGAACGAGACTCTGCCTCTCAAAAAGCGGATTTCGGCATGAGGCAAAATCAGATCATGAAACTGCCGAGTACTTGTCGCGGCCGGAATAAGCAGCACACAAGTCTTGCCTTTGCGCCATTCCTCGAAGGCCTTTTGAATGAACCGGGGTTTATCGATTCGATTGTAGGGCGGATTGATGAAATTTACGTTGCCCCACTCGCATTGCAGCCCGTCAAACTCAGCGTGCAGTGGACACGGGTCAAAGTCAAAATGAAATTCATCATCAAGACGTTGATACAGACTACGGGGCGTCTGCCAATGATCGCTATTTTGGGAACCATCACGACCAAGCATGACGCCTCTAACTACTCCGCGTCCCGGTCTCGGGCGGCGGCGGGGAAACTGGCTGTGAGCGCACGGGCTGTTGATTGACAGGCCGCCAGCGCAGCCCGCTGCGTTCACGGGTCACGTGCAGCGTTGCGCCCGGCGGCAGCGCTTCGAGTGCGCGCGCCAGCGCCAGCATTTGGCGGCGCAGATGCGGGGAAACGGGGCGATCGGTCATTTAGCGCGGCGCTCCTTTTCGGCTTGCACGCGGGACGTAGTGGTCGGCACGGGCGCGCCATAACCCGCGCGCCAGGTAATCATGCGGCAGCGGCAGTTGATGGTGTTCTTGGCGCTACCGCGCGGATCGAGCGGATAGCGCAACGGCTCGCCATCAACGGTAAACATCTCGTCCACCTTGACGGTCTGGCCATGGGCCAGCAGGTGGGCGCGGCGGGTACGGTGATCGCCCGTGGCAATCCAGACCTTTGACAGGTCGGGGACTTGCGCAGCGATCTGCTGCTGGCGCGCGTCGGTCGAGAGACCGTAGATGCGCTGCGTCTCCGTGCGGAAGATTTTCTCGGCCCGCGCACTGACGCCGGTCAGGTCGCTCAAGCGATCGGATACGCCCAGTTGCCGGGTCAGGCTTTGCAGGGCAGCGAACGGCGACGACTGCCCCAGCAGATGCTGGGCGATGGTCGTGTTGATCGAGGTCCGCAGATCGTTAGTGATGCCGCGAATCAGGTCGGTCGAGTAGCCTTGCAGCACCAGCGCCACGTTGCGATTCAACCGGGCGATGGGCAGCGACAGACCTGAAACCTTGAGCGGATCATCGACGGCGGCCACGCCCAACCGATAGGCTTGCTGCTGAATGCCGCCATAACTGGCCGACAATTGCGCCTGTAGGCGGTCGATCATGGCGTTGACCTGGCTGTGCAGGTTGCGCAGATTGCTCAGCCGCCAACCATCAGCCGTTAAAATGTCGGTCTGAATCTTGACCATCGTCTGGCGCAGCAAGACCAGCGCATTGCGCACGGCTTCGTCTTCAAGCCGCGCGACCTGCCGCGAGAGTTCGTCCAGTTTTTTGATGTAGGCCGTCTTGGTGCCGGCGCGCGGAGTGTCGGGCATAATGGCCTCACGGGATCTTGAACGTCGGCGGCGGCGGCGGAAGAGCCGGCAGCCTGTCACGCCGAAGATTCCAATCGCGCAATTGGGGCTTCGACTGCCCGTCGAGGCTATCGAACATCGGATCGGCGACGGCGGGCGTGCCGCCCTCGATCATCTCGGGCAGGTCGGGGTGTTCGACGTAGAACACAAATTCGTCGGGCCGATCACTGCGCTGCGTGATGGCATAGATCAGCGTGGCATCCGGCAGGCCCATGACCTGCCGCAGAATTTCACCGCTGACCGCGAACTGGGCGATTTTACGCGCCACGGCTTAGCCTCCCGATTCCGATGTGGTGACAATTGCGATCACGGCACGTGGCGGTTCGGGCGGAATCAGCCGCTCGGCGTTGGCCAGCACATCGGCCAGCACGGCCGCCTTAACGTCCGTCATCTCCAGGCTCTTCAGCGTTCCGGCGGCCATACGCCGGTCGGCCTCGGCAAAGTTGCCAATGAACGGCACCTCGCAGTCGCAGGTCTCTTTCCCCTTGGCGACACACCAGCACACGCGCGGACGGTCACTCATGGAGCAGCATCCTCGGTTTTAGGCTTGATGGCCGCGGCGGGCGGCAAGAGCCGAGCGGCCTGCTGCGGAGTAAAACCAAACAAGATTTGCATCGATTGACTCCCGGATTCTCTTGGAATCTCGCCGGCTGCCACCTTCGAGATGATGTCCAGCGCGGCCTGAATCTGTGCGCCGTTAAGGCCTAATTCAGCCCCCCCCAGACGGTGGCTGCGCCATAGCCTGGAGCGGTGGCAAGCCCGTTCCTTTCGGCTCATCGGCTGCGCCGGCCTTCATCGCCGCCAGGAGGTCGGCGGTTGGGTCGGGCGTGGCGTCCGCCTGTGCGCCGGCCAGCGCGTCGGACAGGTTGCCGGCGGGCAGCAGCGTCTCGCTGTCCAGTGTGGTAATGATGCGCTCCACATCCAACTCGATGCCCAGCAAATCGGCTCCGCGCGCGATGATCTCGATCGCCTCGCGGCGCGGCAGCAATTTGCCGGTGTAGGCCGTGGTCACGGCGCTGATGAGGTTGACGAAGGTGGTAGCCGCCGCCGCCGTATCGCGCGGCGAAATTTCCGGCATGACGATCGCGAAGGCGTCGCGGCTCTGGATGAAGACCGGTACACCCTGCTTATCCACCTGCGGTTCGCCGTGGTCGTCCATCGGCTGAATCATCGGTGGCAGTTTACCGGCCATGACCGCCTGATCGATCACGAACTTTAAGATGCGCTCCATGAAGCGCCGCACCACGCCCTGCCGCGTCTTGAAGCCCTTGTAGGTCGGCCCGCCCTGAGCCGTGGCTGTGGCCAGGTTAGCGTCGCCGCCGCTGCCCAACATGTAGACCGGATAGCGGCTGCCGCCGCTGATGAGATTTAGCACGGTGTCGCTGAGCGACGCCCAATCGGCACCTTTGAGATCGGGATTGAGCGGGTTGGCTTCGACGTTTTCGTTATGGCCGTAAGCCCGCCCGGCCTGATTGACGGCCGACACGAATTTGTTGATCTCTTTGGCGACGGTCTTATCATCGCCGCCCTTGACCAGCACATCCCACACGATATCTTTCAACAGCGCGGCGTGCTCCAGGATGTCGAAGAACATCTGATCGTAGCGATCAAGCCAGTCGATCAGCGCCAGCCCGTCCGGGCGGCCGCGCAGACCGATGCTGGTTTTGTTGACCTGCACCAGAAACACCTGGCCGTTAAACACCTGTCCGTTGACCAGCTCGCCCGTCTGATCCTCGTAGATGCGGCCCGCCAGCCGCACACCCGTGCGCAGATCGCGCCGCTCGGTGCCGGCGGCCTCACTGACGCGCCAGGCGCGGCCATAGCAGCACTCGGCCACGCGCACATTACTCCAGCCGCTCTTAAACTTGTCGGTGGGCTTGTTGGCCTCCAGCACGCGCCAGCGCTTTCCGGCGCGCCGCACAATATCGTCGGCCTCGTAACTGCGCCCCGCCGCAAATTCATGCGTCTCGACGCCCGTCAATAGATCATCGTCGTTGTGGCTGATGATTTTGAGCAGCCGGCCGCTTTGCTCCTGCTCCCACTGGATGCCCTTCAGGCGGATGGCGATCAACTCATCGCGATTGTTCACGTCGGTGATCACGTCCTGAATTTCAGCCGGGTCGATCGGCCCCAGTCGCACGTGCCCGTCGGCGTCGCGCACAAACGCTTCCAGCACCAATTCGCCGTACAACCGCAGATCGCGCACGCGCTGCGCGCCCTTGCCAGGCCAGTCGTTGACGTCGTCGTTGAGATGCCGATCGATGACGGCCTGCACGTCGGGGTGCTTGGCGCGCACGGTTGGGCCGTTGTCGTCCCACACGTAATCGGTGCCGATATTGGCCGTGGACCAGGCCAGCGGATTGGTGGCGTACTGGCGGTAACTGCGCTCGATGGCGGCCTCTTGCGAGGTGGCGGTCTCGTCGCGGATGGTCATGCGCATTGAGCGATAGCCGCGGCCCAGGCTGCCGCCGTTGAAGTCCAGCGGCGGCTCGTCGGCCATGGCGTCGCTGTAGCCGGCGTTGTACGCTTCGTGCGCGCGTTTGTCGGCCAGGGTAGTTAGTTCGGTGCGCAGCCTGGTTAACGCCCGCGTCATCTGGGCGCGGGTCAGGGGTTTGTCGGGGGCGGTTTTCTTCCGGGTAGGCATGATAGACTCCTAGCGTCCACTATTCCAACTCGATCGCGGGCGCGGGGCGTGGACGGTTTCGCGCTCGCTCACGCTGCTGGCCGCCGGCCCGACGGCTTCACGGGCAGCCCACAGGGCCAGCGCCAAAGACCAGAACTTGTCGGCGTGATGTTTCTCGTTGCCTTCGGTATCGAATACGGCGTTTTTGGCCGCCGTGAATTTCTTCTTGATGCTGTGAATCTGGTAGGCCAGATCGCGATCGATCGGGATGGGCACCTGGCCACGCTGGAACTGCACCTTGATTTCACCCGCCCATAGTTCCTTGGTGGCGTTGGTGAAATCGACACCCTGCGCCCGCAGGCTGTAGCGCTTCTCGGTGGTCTCGGCCAACTGCATCCCCAGACCGTTCTTGTCGATCAGCAACAATGCGACGGGCAGCCGGTCCATGACCTTGTTGATGACGGCGATTTGATCGTCAAACTCCACATTGTCCAGGCTGACGTTGAGTCGGTAGGGGCGCTGCTGCGTCACGCCCTTGCCGACCAGCGTCAATTCACTGGTGTTGCGCCGGCGCCCGACGTCGTATCCGCCATACAGCACCGGTTCGATCTTCCCGGCCTGGACGGCCTCGGCGATTCGCTCGATCGCGGCGAGCGCCGCCTCAACCGAATTGGCCTGCCAGACGATCAGGCTTTCGGCCTGCGCGTCGAGCTGGTTGCGCTTGATCTCGTCCCACGTGATCCACGCGACGGACTCGTCGATCCACGCGCACTCGTACTCCTGCTGGAAATCCACCAGCGGCACGTTGTTAAAGATTTCGATCAGCCGCGGCGCGCCAAATATCCGCACGCGCTCTTCGGTCGGCATGAAACCGGCCATCTTCAGCGCGCCCGGCACATCCCGGCACAAGGCCGACGTGGCCCACCATGGCACAAAGGATCGCACGTAGCCCGGGTAGGGCTGAATCTTCTGCTCGGCGATCTCCCAGAACACGCCGCCCGCGCCCAGCGGCGTAGACCCGATCGAGAGTTGGCCGCCCTTGGTGACCACCGGCACAGCGCTGGTATAGATGTCGCGGTCCTTAGGGTAGTGGGCGAACTCATCCAGGTAGATGTCGCCGCCCTTGCCGCGCACGGGCCGGCACGGATGGCTGATGATGCGGCTGCCCGTGCTGACTTCGAGTTCCAGCGCGTTGTCGATGATGAGACGGGGCCGCACCTCGCGATCGAGCGCCTCGATGATCTGCTTGGCGTAACGGATTTTGTCCGACGCCTCTTCCTGGTTGATCGAGACGATCGTGCTGGTGTGCCGCCGCCGCAGAATACTGCGCGCCACGCTCTTGGCCGCGATCAGCCACGAATAGCCGACGCGCCGGCTCTTGTTGGCCAGGCTGAAAATGGCGGGATTGTTAAGGTGCTGGACCTGGAACTGTTCCCAGACGGCGCCGGGTTGATCGGTCGCCGCCGGCAGATCCAGGTAGGTGATCAGAAAATCAAGTTCGGGCGAAACCCGCACGGCGTTCATTCCGCGGCGGAATCGGCGGATGGCTCGCTGCCCAGCACGGCGGCCAAGGCCGGCGCGGTTTGCTTCCAGCGCTCTTGACGCCGGCGCTCGATTTCTTCCGGTGTCAGCATCTCAATCTCACCGCTCACGTCTACCGCCGACTTGGGCTTGTAGTCCCCCGTCAACTCCAGGAACAACTTGCGGTCGCTGTGCGCGGCCGTGTCCGGCTTGGAGGCGACTTCGATCAACGCGCCGATCACATCCCCCCGGTGCAGCATGAGTGGCGCGATCTGTTCCTGCGCCACCAGCTTATCGAGCGCCGGATTCAGGGCGCGCCACTTGCGCACCACCCGATCGGAACAGCCCAAGACCTCGTCGCACAAGCCCTGCAGCGTCGCCGGCCAGCGGGTCTTGTACGGACTCGACGCCCAGGCCACATAGGCCGCCTTGCGCCAGTCCAGGCCGTTGACCTGCATCAAGCGCAGGAACTCAGCCCACCAGGGGCATTTCTCGCTCTTGGCTTGAAAGTCCGCAAATGACGCACGGCTCTTGGCCTGGCCGGGCGTGGCCGCCGAGGCCGGAAAGGTCGTCGCGGTGACCGGCGCGGCCTGCTTCTTGCGCGGCTGCGTCGGCTTGCGTTTGACGTGCTTGTTGGGTACGGGCTTGCGTTTAGCCATGTCGAAATCGGAACAATCGGAACTTATTCTTTAGAGCGGCTGTTGCCCGGTCGCTATGTCATTTCGCTATGCGATAGGCGTCTATGACTGGCGAATCCAGTTTCCCTTGGGGCCAACGCGATAGGTTGCTGTGTGCATTTTGACCACCTCGCCGGGCTGTGGCGGGCGGACAACCCGATACACTCGGCGACGGCGCGGTTGGCGCGGCTTGGGCGTCTCGGCTACCGGTTGCGCTTCAGTTGGTTGTTCAAGCGGTTGCGGGTTCATCGAGTCTCCTGTTAGAAGCGGTTGTTGCAACAGCGGCCAGGACTTCGGCCAGCGTCAGCGGTTTGATATGGGTTGCGCCATAGTCGGCCGCAAGTTCCAGAACAGCAAGGGCCTGATTGGCATCCGGGCAAGTGCCGGCAAACTCCTGCACCGACTCGTCCAGGTTGACGCGCTGGATCAAGGTCGACATCGGCCATCACTCGCTCGTGTCGGAATAGTTCTCTTCGACGGCAGCAATGATGTACTCGGCCGCCGTGTTGGGCTTCGAGAATTTTCCGTTCGTCAGGTGGACATACGCCTTGCCCACTTCGCGCAGGGCGGTGCGATAGTCGTATAACTCGCGCATGATCTGTGCTAAATCAAGCCGCCCGTCGTTTTGCAGTATCGGCCACCAGAAATCGAGGAAGCACTCGACGATCTCCGGTTCAACACCATGCGACCGGGCAAAGTCACGCATCTCAGTCGGCCAATCTGTCTGTGCCGCGCTTTGACCAATCGATTCGACGGGATCGATCATCAGATGGCCTTGCTCGCATCGAAGCGCTTATCCAGCAGGATGATGCCGCAGACCGCGATCGGGTCGGTTTTGCCATACGGTTCCAGCGTTTGAATCTTGCCGTTCCATGGATTGTGGATGAGCAACGCGCCGCTTTGCAGGACGCTGGTCACCAGTACGAAATGCTGTTGGAGACCTTTCTCATACTGCGAGGCATCCACGTAAATGATGACCGGCTCGTTCATCAACAATCGATCGGTAATTTGCAACATCGCCCGCTGCGGCGTCGGCTTGCCAGTGAAATAATCGCCACGTCCGTTGAATTGCAGTTGCGGATAGGCGAGCGGAACTTTCGGCCAGTCCACCAGGTTGTTGGTGCCGCCGATCCGGAACGCCCGGAACTGCAAGAGCCTACTCTGCACCATCGGCGGCGTGGTCGGGAAACCGATCAACGTGAGTTTCTGGGCGATGGCCGTGACGGCGCAGCCGTACTCGCCCAGCGTGCTGCCCGCTGCCGCCTGCGGCAGGCCTAGGTGCAGGCCCGCCCACTGCGGATCGCGCTGTGAATAGACCGTCGTGCTCACCGCCGGCATCTTCATCGCCCCACCTCCGTCGCAATGGGCGTCACCACGCCGTTGCTGACCCAGCACTCGCGCCGCGCGTTGAACTCTGGATTGCTGGCGCTCGACACGAAGGCAAACGCGCCCAGCACGCGCGCCGGCAGCGCGGCGTAATAGTCGCGATACTGCGCCCCTTTCTCGGCGTAGGAGACGGCCTGACTGTTGTTGCTGAATTCGGTAATGATCAGCAGCCGTCCGAACGGCAGGAAGCGCTCATAGAAACGGCCGTGATCGGGACTGGCCATCTCCTCGCGCGTCTGCCAGTAGGCGTGCACACCAATCCAGTCCACGGCGTTCATGTTCACCAGCGCGGGCAGCGTGGCCTGCCACAACTCCACCGCCCCGCGCGGATCGATCCAGCCGCCGCTGGGCGACAGGCCCGGATAGCCGCACAGCAGCGTCGGCCAGTTCGCCCGGATCAAACTCACCACCGACTGATACCAGCCCGCAAACGCGGCCGCGTTTTGCCACGAGCGGCCCAGGCCCTCGTCCGGCAGATTCGGTTCGTTGTGGATCTCGACGTAGCGGCCGCCCACGCGCACAAACTCGCTGAGCCACAACCGCTGCCACTCCACAAACTCGATCGGCGTCACGACCCGATCGTGGATGTCGGCGAAGAGGCGCAGAACGATGCGCGCCGGATTGATCCCGCGCTCGATCAGGGCTGACAATTCCTCGAAGCCCGTGTTCGTCATGATCTTCGCGGCGTTCAGCCGGGCGACCGATAGACACTGATAGTCCAATTGGCCGCTGTGTCCATCGGCGCGCATGTGCAAGCCGCGCCAGGCATTGCCAGCCGGTGGCGGCGTCGGCGGCGTCACTGTTGCGAACGCGCGTGTTTCCACGGCAACACCCAGCCAGGCGACAATGTCATCCGCCCAGCGCTCGGGCGCCCACACGATGACCCGGCTGCCGGGCAAACCGGGCTGCACCAGGCGTTTGGCGTCATCGGCGCTGTACACCACCGACTGCCTGGCCGCGTGCGCGGCGGCGATCACCTGTTCGGCTTCAGCCTCGGTCGCGTCCTGCGGCAATAAGTGCGTGATGACGACGTAATCCACCATCTCGTCTGGCTCCTCGTCTAGGCCGATCACCGGATCGCCCTCGGGCGCGATCGTCGGCGTCGCGGCAATATAGTTGCCCAGCGTGGGCAGCGCGTCTTTGATATTTTCAGCGCCGCCGACTTGATACAGGCAGCAACCCAGCACCACCCGATCGCGCATCAACTCGCCGTCGTACCACTTCGCGTCCTCCAGCCACGCGGCCAGGCCCAACTCGCCAAAGCCACCGACGCCCGCGCCCGCTTCCGAGATCACCAGCGGTGGGTCGGCGCTGAACCGGTGCAGGAAGCGATACGAGCGGCGATAGCGCAAGGCCAGATGTGGCGCGCTGGCGCGCAACGAGGTGGCCGGGCCGCCATTGGCCGCGGGCGAATCAAATCCGTATTCGTGCAGCAGCAGAATGTGGCCGTGCTGTTTGGCGTACTGCAATGAGGGGATCAGTTCGCGCCACTTATCTTCCAGCGTGCTCTGATCGAGCGCGGTCGCGCCATCGCGGGGATTGCCGCCGCTGAAGCCGTAGAGCGCCAGTTTGAAGCCCGCGCCGTCGGCAATGGTCAGGCACTCGATCGAGAACGTGTTAAGCCAGGTGTAACCCGCCAGATTGCCGGCGTCCTGCTCGTTGATCGGGGCGTAATAGTGGGCGCGATTCTTTCTCCAGATCGGCATGATCCGGGCCATCCAGGCCCGCGCCGATTCGACCGGATCGCCGTGGTAGGTGTCTTCGGGCGCATCCAGGCCGTCCTGCTCACCGGGGTTGCGCGGCTGATGGCGATAGATGACGAGCGTCTGTGGGCTGAACTTCTGCACATCCGGCCACACATCTTGATCGACGGAGAAGACGACGGGCACGGGCGAACCCGCGACCGCGCAGGTCTGCAAGAATTCGCCGAAGCCGCGCCGATTGCCGGCGCTGACATGAATGCCTAACTTGCTCATACTGTCGCTCCACTCGCCTGGGTGCGTTTTAGAGCCGTGATCTGCGTTTGTAAATCCAAAATCACGCTGTCGCGCTCGATGATGGACGCCTGCATCAGGCTTAATTGCTGATCGCGTTCGCGCAGCGCGCCCTGCAATTCCGTGATCATGCGCAGGGCCTTCTCGTTATCTTCGCGGCGGGCGTTGCGTTCTGAAGCCAGCTCGCGTTCGGCCTCATCGACGCGCATCACGAGCGCCTGATTTTCTTTGTGGACTTGCTCCAGGATGTCGCGCTGAATATCCGCTTTGATTTTGTCGGCTTGCGCCGTGCTAATGGCCGCCTGCGCCTGCGTGCTTTCGGCCTGGGCGTTGTCGATCTTGGGCTTGTTCTTCTCGCGATAGATATTCCACAATTCGCGCAGAATAAACATAGCCAATGCGGCGATGCCGGCCCAGGAGTCGGTGGAGGGGGTCATACTTGGCGATACCTTTTTCCAACATGTTTTAAGCCCTGGCGCATCACCTCGGCGGCGAAGAGCATCGTCAACGCAAAGCGAATCGCGATCACACGATCGTTGATGACGGTCACATCCGACAGATACAACACGCCCAGTGCCAGTCGTGCGGCGATCGAGACCACGACGCTCAGATCGTAGTGGCCGCGATATTCGTAAATCTTGATCAGCGCCGCCAGCACGGCAAACAGCGCCGTCAGCCCGGACGGAATCAACAACGAGTGCGCGATCAAATCAGTGCCACTTAGCATAGCTGGCTCGACTCACGTAAAAGCCTTAACCCTTGGAGGGTTAAGGCTTCTTTTGACTGTTTAGGAAATACTGCGCCTGGGTGCCGATGAACACGATGAACCCGGCCGCCAGGCTTTGCCAGTACGGCTCCAGCACGACGAGTGCTGACGCAGGCACCAGCTGCACAATCAATGTCGCCACGAGCGGCACGCCCTGGGCCAGCGCGAAGACAACCCAGAAGCGCTTTTCGCCCGTCAGAGCGGAGAACCAATTGACCCGGGTCAGCAGAAACGAAATCACCATGCCCGCGCCGACAGTTGTGCCGGCCAGCCGCAGGGCATCGATCAGCGTGGGTATCTTCGGCGTGTCGACGTCTGAACCTTGCGCGTAAACCGGTGCGACGAACAACAGAGCGACAAACAACAGAGCGGCGATCTTCAGCAAGCGAGCCTTCATCTGACCTCCAAACAAAAAAGCGTCAGCCCGCCCCGCAGGCGGCTGACGCTTTGAATTGCGCGTACAATGCGTTATTTAGTTGGGGCGGTGGCGTTCGAGTCGTTCTTCTTCGCCATGCCGGGCAACGACCGACTCACCCCGGCAATAGAACTCAATCCACTTCGCGCCGAACTCCAGCAGATGCCGGCGCTCCACCAGCCACATAATGATGTCGGCCACCCGGCCAGTCAACTGATATTCGTGACCGCCGAATGTGACGCGCACCATGCGAGTAGTATAGCATTATTTCGCGCGCGGTGTCAATTTATAAATTCAATTGCAAATCGCTTTTCGAAAAACCCGCTTTACAATTGAACGCCAGGCGGCCTGTCTCGCCGCCGATGGTGGTTAGCCGGATTATTCAGCCTGGCGTTTGGACCACTTCAGTTTAAGCCGTTTGGTTTTGGCAATGCTGGAGGATATGACGAGGAAGCGCCCGCCGGGTTCGACGCTCAACACAACCTGCAAATCAATCGCCGTAAACAACGCGCGCTTATCGTCGAAGTCGGCGCGCTGCGCCAGTTCGCGATAGGTGCGGATGTTGCTCAACACGCTGGACCGTGCCGCCGATTTCAGCGCCTGGCGGCGCTCCCCGTCGGCTAACTCGTTACGGCGGTCTGAGAGTTTTTTGATTTGCGCGCTGGTGTCGGCCACCTGTCGCTCCACCGCGCCGAGCACCACGGCGTCCGCTGAATCACCGAAGCGCGCCAGCAGGGTATCGACCCGCTTGTTGAGTCGCGCGATCTCGGCCTCCAGCGTCTTGATCTGGCCGGCATCCGATTGGGCGTCGCCGGCCGCCTTCTGGGCCTGGGCAATATCCTCATCGGCGTGCTCGATGGCGCTGACGACATAGGCCCACACCGGCTTTTCGACCTGCGTAGCCGTGACAAAATGCACCGGACAGTCGCGTTTTTCTTTGCGGATCGACGATTGATTGCACTGGTAGAAGATGCCGTTCTGTTGGGTGTAATGCCCGCCCATGGCCCGACCGCACGTGCAGCGCAGATGCCCCGAGAGCGGATATGACCGCTTGCGATTGCGCGCCGCTGCCTCTTTATTGGCGCGCAGAATGACCTGCGCCAGATCGAACGTGGTCTGATCGATAATGGCCAGCCCCGGCAGTTCGATGCGGATGTCGCCATAGTATTTATAGCCGGCGTAAATGGGGTTGGTCGCGATGCGATTGACCGTCTCAGCATTCCAGTCAGCGCCGAGCGTGGTGAGCACGCCGCGCCGATTCAGATCCTTGGCGATCGCCGTCTGCGTCTTCCGCTTGATGATCAACGCGTCGAAGATGCCGCGCACGATCTTCAACTTGCTGGCGTCGGGCTTCAGATAGGTCTGCTTGCGCTCGCCGACCTTGATGTACCCATACGGCGGCCGGCCGTTCCCCACCCACTTCTGCGACTCCGCCTTGCGCCGCCGCCCGGCCGACAACTGCGCCAGAATCGCGCGCCGATCGTAATCGGAGACGGCCGCCTCGACGTTCCACAGCAGGTGATCGGTGTTGTTGTGCGGGTCGAACGCCCGCCCCCACGCCACAATGTGAATCTGGATATTCAGCGCCAGCAATTCGTCGCGCAGGATCAACGACTCGCGCGCGTTGCGCGACAGCCGATTGGACCGGTGGATAACGATGGCCTTGATCTTGCGATCGGCGGCCAGCTGGCGCAGGCGCACCAGGCCGCTGCGGTCCATCGAGTAGCCGGTCTCGTCGTCCTCGATGTGATAATCGTCGGGGACGTGCAGGCCGTGCTCCAGCGCATAGGCAGCATTGGCCTTGGCCTGGTCTTGCAGTCCATAGCCCTTGCGCTGGTCGTCCGTCGAAACCCGCCGGTAGTCGGCGCTGATGATCTTCATGTTATTGACCCCACTCGGTCAAGCCGTGTACAATAACGGCGACGAGCGCGCGCCACGCTGCTATTGACCATCGGTTGTCTGCTGTCCAGATTCAGTGACGCGCGACTCAGTCAGTTCGGCCTGGCTGGCATCGGCCTCTCTGGCGCGCGTCAGTGAGAACGTTGGCATAGGCGGCGGTAAGGGCGGCGCGGCCGGAAGATCGACCTGCTCGGCTGGTTTGGGTTGAGTTTCATCGGCCATCAGGACCTCACAAGGAGCAAGATGAGTGACACAAGCGGTTTACAAGTCTGTATTGATGAAATGAATCGCAATCTAAAATTGCAATATGAAGGCGTCGATTCCCTGAAGGCCACGGCTCGCTCGATCTTGTCGGCGGCCAGTCTGATCACGGGCTTAATGAGTGTCTTGCAACTCTCGCGCCCACCCATTCAGGCCGCGTACATCGACCTGTATAACCTGGGTATCGTGGTGGCTTCAGCCTTGTTCATCGCCCTGATCATCACGTCGATCAGATCGATCATGGCGATTACCTTGCAAGCCCCGGTCGTCGCCGATTGGCAGGCCTTGTCTGCCGGACTCGCCGAAAAGACGGGGCCTGACCTGGCGCGCCAGCATCTCAGCAACTTGCTCAACGCCATCGCCCGCAATCAGCCCATTATTGACCGTCAAACGAGACTGGTCTGGGCGGCGTGCATCTTGCTGCCGCTGGTCGTGGCGGCCTTGTTCATGCTCAGCTTAGTCCCGCGGGCCTGATGCCTGCCGCGCCGTCACGGACACGTACTGGCAGCGACAGAAGCCGCTGTCCCACGTTGTGCAGCGGTCACAGGGAATGGGCATCTTAGCCAGAGCCTCGTCGATGGAATAGACTTTGTCGTGTAACGACTGGCACGCCGCGCAGGCTTCCTGCCCGGAGGTCAAAATCTTGACCGTGCGGCTTCCCCGCGCTCGATACTCATTCAACCGCATCTGGGCTGCCTGAGATAAGTAGGGCTTGAATTCGCCCCCCGACTCATAGGCGAAGAAGGCCAGGCGGTGATAGATCGTGCTGAGCATGTGCCAGTCGCCGCGATTCAAGGCCAATGCCTGATCGAACAGGCGATAGATACTCTCGGTCGCTGACCGGGTCGTGTCGGCCATTTCGCGATCGTAATCCTGGGCCGTCAAGCCGCACGTGGATAACTCGGCCACCCAGCGCTCACGCGCCAGATAACTGGACCATTCGGCCTCGATGGCCAGCGCCCGCGCTTCGGTTACCAGCACCCGCGCGCGCGTGGTCGGGAGTGTTTTGACGAACATGAACTGGCCGCAGGCCGGGCATTTTGTCTTGCGCTGTGGCACTTTCTTCAGCGCAGCCTGGCAGGCCGGGCACTGGGCGGTGACGGGTTGGTCGGTCATGATGGGGGTTATACTCAAAGTCTGGTGTTGCCGCGGCAACACTTGAATGTCAGCCGATTGGACCCGCGGGCGTTGCTTTGAGGGGATCGCTCGGCGCGGGCAGTGGCCCAACATAGAGATCGATACGCTTCAAGAATGAGCCTGTCCGCCATGACAACCGTAAGTCGCTATTGATGGCCGCCTCTGGCACAACAAACATGATGTTTCCGGTGCAGGTTAAGGTTGGGCCACATAGCGCCAGCGGGGTCACGTCGGATGGATAGGTGTACTGGTAGACGTTTTGATAAGAATCCGTCAAAACTAAATCATTTGGCTCGATCAGATTGTCTGGATGCTCAAGATTGATAACAGTCAGATTGAGAACGACTTCGACATATCCCGACACGCGCCGCAACGTCGGTTTTCGAACCACCTTGCCATTGATCGCGATCGATGTACCACGCGGTTGCGCTGCGCTTGAGAGGGTCACAAAGCCGTACAGCGCGCCGCCGCCAATGAAGACCAGCAGGATCAATAAGAACACGTACCCGCTCGGTCGCTGCCTGTCTCTTGCCAGGTGCAATCTGTTCATCATATTTATATGCTTTCGCCCAAAATCAACAATGCGCCAGCATCACTCGATGTCGGCGCATTTGTTAATCAATCTAGTCGATGGCTAACACCCTATTCCCAACTCCACTCCCGACGCGTCTCCAACTGCATCTGCCACTGCCGCAGGCCCTCAGCGGCCCGCCAACTGCGCACGGCCACATAGGCGCAACACGCCAAGCCTAAACCGACCACGCCCACCCCACCCAGCAAGAACACATTGAGCGATAGACTCCCCGTCACAAACAGCCGGATCAAAAACAGCAAGCCTACCGACATGGCGCTCATCACCAGTGCGTAGGGCATCATCGACAGGCGCGGCGCGGCATAGGTCGCTCTGCTCGTTTGAGCCACGGGGACTACTGGTGTGCCAATCACGCGCGCCGGACGCGCCTGCTGCATTCGCTTCAGATAATCTTCGCTGATCTTGATTTGGCGGCGGTTTTCAATGACTGTTCGTCTGATCTTGACTTCAAACTCCAACTGTTGCATCAAGCGTCTCTTGCTCATCCCCTACCCCGTCCTCACAAACCAATGGCGCGTTACCCGATCGGTAAACTTGACGATCTCGATGGCGCAGCCGGCCGCAATCATTAAAGCGCCGGCATCGCCTGACGCCAGCGCATAGATGATTGACCCGCCCAGGATCAGCGCGACCGAAACACTCATCACTAGCCCGTCTTGGGTTTCAACTTCAACCCGCGCCGCTTGTCCGCCTGCTGCATTTCGTTCAGCGCCCGCAGCATCTTTAAGATCGTCTCTCGATTTTCATCGTCAAGTTCGTTGAACGTGCCGACCAGTTCGCGGATTGAGGGGATGTCTGTTGCTGGCTCAGGATCAGCAAGTCCAGCACGACGCATGACTTCAATATCGCGCAAATTAAATGCGCGGGCGACACCTTTGCAGAAATCAACACCAGGAAGTCGCTCTCCATTCATAACGCGACTTATGACGGTGCGAGATAACTCAGCCTTTCTTGCGAGATCGGCTTGAGTCCACTCTCTGTTATCAAGTTCCGTTTGTAGCCACTCAGGAAAATTGCCCATCGGCAACAATCCTAACCCGATCCTTAAATCTTTTGGTTTACAACATGTTGCCACTTGACAACAAACCGCATATATTGTACTATCGTCTCAAGGCAACAGATTGACAACAGGAGGCAACATGATCGACAAGCCCGCGAACTCTCATCACATCCTCACGACCGATCCTGAAGACGCCTACGTCTCGGCCGTCATGGATCGAATCCGCACCACCAACTACTCGCAAGCCGTGCGCTTTATCATCGGTGAGCAGATGCGCGTCAATGAATTCGACGCGACAAAATCCATAAAGCCCACCGCCCCGCGCATCTCGCGCCGACCCATTCGCAAGACAACTCGCCCCGCCCTTGAGTCCATCCCTGGTCTGCACAAGGGGGCGGCGGCATGATCCAGCCCATCGAAGCCACCAGCGAGGAAGCACCACTCGTCAAAGACGCCGCCTACTACGCAGCGTGCTCCGCCTTAGCCGAGGTGTTCGAGCGCATTCGTCTGCGCGTCCAAGCCGAAGACGCCGCCGGCGTCCCGCCTGCTCCATCCAATCCAGTCGCCCGGGTCAACCCGCCCGCTGCTCCGGCCCGGAAGCGTCGCGCCCGTCGGGCAGCCGGCGTCACCGATGCCGGTCGGGCGTAACGCGCTATAGCGCGCCTCGACCGGCGCGGTGTGCGGCTCGTCTGCCAAATCTAACTGAAGGTTTGGGGTGTCAGCGGGCCACACGCCGGACCGATCGAAGCGAGCCGATTGGGTCCTCCTCCTAGGGTGGCCCGCCAGCCTAAAAACTGGCGGGCAAATCTAAACACAGGATAGCACGCACATGAAGTACACGTCACGAACCGCAGTCTATATCTCCGCTATGTGGGGTGCAATCTATGCCCTATTTATCCAGCGCACCGAGATTGGCCGCACGCTGGCCAAATCGACCACCTGGCTCAGCGTGGTCATCGGCGTCGGCGTTGATCTGCTAATCGCGCTGCCCATTGTGCCGCGCAGCGCCTGGAACGCCATTGCCCAAGTAGTACTCGCCTCATCCATCGGAATTATTGCGCGCAGCCTCATCAACGAACTGCGCGCCATTGGCACCGTGGGGGTCATCAATGCGAGTTATCCCCGACAACGCGGCAAAGTCGATTGAGGCAGTCATGGTCCTTGATCGAGACTTGACCGAACAGTGGAAACAGGCCATGCAGCGTGCCGTAGCCGAGCGCGACATCGTGCAGCAAGCGCTGCTAGGACGGATGCGCCACACCATGAGCGAGATTGACCGGCACACGCGTAACGCGCGCCGGAATGAATACGAGGAATAACCGGCAATAAAAATGCCGCGAGTGCGTCAACACTCACGGCCAGGGCGGGTCAGCCGGCAGACGGGCGTCTGCCATCGCCCTGATTATAACACCACTCAAAGGGCAGGGTCAAATGTCATCCTCATACGGAACCGCCAATCGCGGTAGAGCCTCCTACGACAGCCAAGGTCAGCGCCTCTGCTGCGTGTGCCACAAAAACAAAGTAACAAAGCCCGCCAAGAAGTGCCAATCGTGCAAGGCCAAGACCAAGGCCGCGCACGGCGGTCGCGGTGATCGCCATGCTAAGCACGCCTCATCTGGCCGCGCCGGCCGCTCAACCTACACCGGTGGCAGCATCGCCGTCAGTACCTCGTTTTATGAAGACCTGCGCAAGGCCCGCGAAGCCCAGGCCCGCGCGGCCGGCCTGCCAGCCAACAAAGACGACATGTATCAGTGGCTCTCCGCGTGGCTGGAAATGCCGGGGCACAGCGTCGAACTGCTGCGGAAGATCACGGCCCCCACTGCCCGCGACTGGCTCAAGTCGCGACCCGGCGCAAACTACGCCGACATGGCCCGCCACATCTTGGCGTGCGAGCGCGAATTGACGGCGCGCGCCTTCGCGGGAGGTGCTGCATGAAAACCAACTGGAGCGATTACGAGTTGTATCTTAAGCCGATCCACCTCAAAGGCAAGACGGTCACGCTAACGATCCTGCGCGCGGTCGAAGAAGACACCCACCCCAAAGGCGGCGCGGTCGTCAAGGCCCCCGTGCTGTATTTTCGAGAGTTGCCCTTTGGCTTAATTCTCAGCCCAACCAATCGTCAGACGCTAGCCGCTCTCTATGGCGATCCAGTATCAGATTGCATCGGCAAGCCCATCGCGGTGCAGTCGGTTTCGGTTCGGGTCGGCAACATGAATAAGACCCCAATTCGCATCCTAAACCAGCGACCCAACGCGCCAAAGGTAGAGCCTTCCACCGGCGAGATCGTCTCCCAAGACCCTGCACAAGTTGAGCAACCCGACACACCCGCCAGCGAACTGGACAAGCACTTTGGCCCGCGCACGGTGGAACCGCTCGTCGAGTGGCCTAAGACCGAAGCCGCCTTCACCGAATGGCTAAAGGGCAAAGGTATCAACGGCAAGGAAACGTATCAGGCGCTTGGCTGCGACGCCAAGACATGGCTGAAGAAGAACCCGTCGCTGGGTTGGGCCGATGTGGCGATGAAGGTCGCCGAGCATCAGGCCAAGGGGGGCAAGTGATGGACCGCTCGCAACTCGTTCGCCTGATCGTGTCCGGAGGCGTGCGCCCGATGGCATACAAGCGCCAGCCTGAAGCGCGCTGGTGGTGGATGTTCGCCATCACGCTGATCTGCCTCGCGATCGCCATCGGCCTTAGCCTGGCCGGCATCATCCACTAGGAGCAAGCCATGTCCGAAATCCTGTTCGCCATCTTCCAGTTTGCAGAAAGCGTCGCCCTCAACATCATCATGGTGATCGGCTAATGCCCGACCTGCAACTCACCCTCGACGGCGCACTCGCCGATCAATCCCGCACCGATGCCATCCAGCGCGTCGACGATCACGCCGACCCCGACTGGCGCGATGTGGCCTACGACTGCGTGGTGGCCGTCGCCCAGCGCTGCGCGATGTTCACGACTGACTTAGTCATAGACGAACTCGCCAAGCACCCAACGGTCAGCACGCACGAGGGCCGAGCGTTGGGGCCAGTGATGATGCGCGCCGCTCGCAACAACATCATTGTCGCAACCGATCAATTCGTCAACAGTGAAGCCGTCAGCCGCCATCGTGCTCCAAAGCGCGTCTGGGCCTCGATCATCATCGACCAAAAATTCGACTGAGGAGAAATCATCATGACCGATCAATTGAATCTCGCTATCACCGATCTCATTGACACCGGCCGCCGCAAACTGGCCGCCGCCGCCTCGTACCTGCGCACGCGCGAAGCGGAGCAGGAACAGGCGCGCCAGTCGGCCATTGATGCGCTGGCCCAGGAAGCCTGGACCGCGCTCGGCAAACTGTTGCCGGACGACGTGCTGTATTACGCCGGCCGGTGCTCTGAAATCGAGCCTGCCGGCTGGAACGACGTGATCTACCGGCTCGAAGTGCCCGACTGCTCGGCCATCACCATCACGCTGAAGCGCGAGCAGACCGGCGTCGTGGACGGACAATGCACATACGCTTATAAGCCGTCAGCGAACTATAAAAACGGCGTCGAGCGCGGCATCTACTGCGTTGACTATCTGGACGTTGTCGAGCGCTACGAAGACGGCGATCTGGTTGGTTATGAAGCCGGGCCAAGCGGCCATCACGGCTACACCCACGATCTGAGCGTGGCGCTGGCGAGCGCGGCTGAGCAGGTCGCGAAGATGGACGCCTTGTCGGCCATGGCTGTAATCAAAACCGCCGAACTGCACGCCCGCGCCATCGCTCGTCAAGCCGCAGCCGATCAACGCCGGATCGCTGAGACCACCGAGCGCGAAGCGCTGCTCGACCTGCTGAGCGACGATCCCGTTCTGCTGGCCCTGCTCAAGGTCGCGATTGCCGTTAAGCAAGAGCGCGCCGGCTACGTCGAATCGATCGACAACCTGCACGCCGCCATCGAGACGCAGGACGAGTCCTATCAACGACGGCTCGACGAGAAACATCAGGAAGCCGTGCTGGCCGTGCGCAACGCCAAAGATGAAGCCGATCGGTCGCAGCGCGAAGCCGACGATCTGCAAGCCAAACTCGCGCGCCTCAAGCGCCAGTCGCAGTACGCCTAAATCAATCGCTGCGCCGTGCGTGTCGTGCGTCTCGTGATGCAGTAACGCACCTACCCAAGACGGCGGCGCGGCGAAATCTACCAGGAGCAAACTATGCAAGGTCCAACCATGGAAGTTAAAGTCGAACAAGTTACCGTCGTCACCAACCTGTACACCATCCAACTCACCGAATCAGATTTGATCGCCGCAGAAGCCAAGCCGCATGAATTCGTTAACAAATTGCGCACGCACTGCAAAGTAGCCTCCGCAGTCGCGCGAGATACGTCTGCTGTAAAGGGTTAACCCGATCGCGCATGGCGAAGACTCGCCGGACCTACAAACGCCGCAGCGAAGCGGCCTGCGAACAGCGCATCCACCCCGAGCGCTTCTGTCCGCGCTGCTCGCTGCGGCTCACCAGGCACAACCCGCTGGCGGCCGGCAAACGTCACTGTATGCTGTGCGATCACGAACTATCTACCGGCCGCATTCTCGTCGCCTCATACTAAACAGGAGGGTAAATCGAACCAACCATGTCTACTCGACCGTTTACGCAGCACTACGACCCCTTCGATACCAGCGTCAAGACCACCATCGGTCAAATCAACACGCTGGGCGTCCTGGTGCTCGTCGTGCTCAATCGACTCTTCCCCAGTAAGGTAGCCACCGCCCGGCTGGAATTCATGTTCAGTGTCGATGCCAAGACGCTGAACAAAGCCCTGACCAATCTGGAAATCTTCGGATTCGCCTCGCGGTCGGGCAGTTCCAAAGCCGAACTCTGGATCGCCACCGACCTGGGTCGCACCACCGTCCATCAGATTGCTGCTTCCACGGCCGCTTCCGTGGTCACGCTTCCATCCGTGACCCAACCGGCCCAACCAGCACTCCTGTTGACGGCGGAAACGGGCCAAAAACCCGAAATAATTGACGGAGAAATTCTCTCCGCGCCTGATCGATCTTCTTCTGATCAATCAGATCTGATCGATCTAGATCAGATCGATAGAGAAGAAGAAAAATACCCGGAGAAATTCTCGGCTGATTCTTCGAACGAAACCGATCGACAGGCCGCCGTCAAAAACTGGTGCCAGCAGCACCAGATCACCGGCGACAAACTCGCCGGCGTCCTGGCCGAACCGTTCTGCACGGTGGAGCGCCTGGAGGGCTGGCGGTTAGAGATGCAGCGCCGCGTCGCCGACGGCTCTTTCAAGCCGCGCAATCCGGCCAATAAATTCGCGGCGCTGAATTACGCCATCGCCTGTTGCCTGCACCGTGACGAGCCGCCCGTTTCCGCGGCAACACCCGCCGCTCTGCCCGTCTCTCAGGGCACTCCCGCCGCTCTGCCGGCCGGCTACGTGCACGGCCTGCACGATCCGGTGTTCGACCAAGTGCTCCTGACTGTGGCGCAGCACTACGGCCCGGAATTGTTCATGGTCATCAACCCGCGCCTGGCGGCCAGCGACGAGCGCCCCAACAAATTCACCGTCCTCGTCGCCGCCGATCGGCCCGATCTGCGCGCGCTCATCGGCAAACTCGCCGCCGGCTACTCGCGCAAATCGTATCAGGTCAAGATCGTCACCACGTGGCCCGGCGTCACCAGCGGCGACACGCAGCCCGAGATCAAACAGCGCAGCGCCGCGCTGAAACTCACGCACGAGTCGCTGGCGGGCGGCTCGGTCTACTGGGACACCGAAGACACCGACGCGATCGCACACCTCGCCGGCGCGGGCTGCACCACCGAGCAGTATTCCGCCCTCTATCGGCGCGAGAAAGCCAAACCGTTTTGGAAAGACAAGGCGTTAAAGGCCCGCCACCTGGCCGGTCAATATCGTGAGTCCGTCGCCAATCCCGCCGCCTCAGTTCCCGCCGATCGCAGCAGCATCAGTCGCTACACTACTGTCCGAGCGTAATCATGCCACCTATCGACCGCCTGCCCCCGTTCAGCGAAGAAGCCGAGCAAGCCTTGCTCGGATCCGCCCTGGTGGATACCGACGTCGTGCAACGCGTGCGGCCGATCGTCAAGCCCGACGACTTCTACATCGTCAAAAACGGCTGGGTCTGGGACGCGATCCTGTCCGTGCACGAACGCCAGCAGCGCTGCGACGCCGTGACGCTGCGGGTCGAGATGGAGTCCCGCCGGCAGTTGGACGAGATCGGCGGACCGGCCTACCTGACCGAACTCATGATCGCCGTGCCCACGGCCATCCATGCCGAGTACTATGCCGACATCGTGCGGCGCAAGGCGCTGCGCCGGAAGATGCTGCGCGCGGCCAGCGACATCGCGCAGTTGGCCTATGACGAGACCGGCGACGAAACCGACCAACTCTCGATCGCGCGCGGCAAGATTGCCACGCTGGAAGTGCCCATCGATAACGTCGAACTGATCGGCCCGATCGTGGCCCGCGTCGCGGCCCAGGTGGAAGACCGCTACGACAACCCCTTAAAGCCGGGCCAGGTCACCGGCATGGCCACCGGCTTGACCGAGTTCGACCTCATGACGGGCGGTCTGGAGAAGCGGCTGCTGGAGATCTTCGCGGCCCGGCCCGGCATGGGCAAGACCTCGCTGCTGATCCAGATCGCCATCGAACTGGCGCGCCGCGAGGGCCGCCGCGTGTTCATCGGCTCGCTCGAAATGAGCAAAGAGGAACTGATCTATCGGCAGCTCAGCCGGTTGATGGACATCCCGGCCAAGGATCTGAAGGCCGGCAAGGTCCCCGACGATCGCTGGCCGGAATTCCTCCAGGCGCAGTCGATTCTGGACGCGCTGCCGATCTATATCTACGACGTCCCGTCGCCCAGCGTGGCGCATATCGAGTCGGCCATCCTGAAGCACGGGCCGTTCGATGTCGTCATTCTCGATCACCTGGGCCTGATGTATGAAGTGCAGAGTGCCGACGACCGCTCGAAGGTCAACGCCATCGGGCGCGTCACCCGCGCCTGCAAGGTCATGGCCAAGACCCACGACGTGTGCTTCTGCCTCATCTCGCAGCTCAGCCGGGCGTGCGAGAGCCGCGATGACAAACGGCCGCTGTTGGTCGACCTGCGCGACTCCGGCCACATCGATCAGGACGCCGACGATGTGTTCATGCTCTACCGGGATGACTACTACAACGACAACAGCGAGACGCCCAATATCTGCGAGATCATCCCGCGCAAACGGCGCAGCAACGATCCCTTCCAGGCGTGCGAGTTGTACTGGCAGGGGCGCACGACCTCGTTCCGCAATATCGTGCGGCCGTCGATCGCTTTATAAGGAGCCAGCATGTCCGAACTCGTCAAGCAAATTGCCACCCTGAAGAACGCCATCGCCGAGGCCGAAAAGGTCACGACCGCCAAGGGCTTCAAGCCCAGCGCGGTGGCGAAAGCCCAGATCATCATTGCCCAGCTCAAGCGCGACGTGACCCGCTTGGAGCGCAAACTCGCCGACCAGAAAACGCATTCATAGGAGACAGCATGTCAGACACTTCTACCGCCATCACTATCGTCGAGAAACAACTCAACACCCTGGAGGACAAGGTCCGCCGCGGCCTGGCCTCGTTCATGGAAGTCGGTTCCGCGCTGCAGCGCATCAAAGAGACCAACGGCTTCCGACTGCGCGGCTTTGAAGACTTCAACGCCTACTGCGAACAGACCTTCGGCTTCAGCGCCAGCAACGGCTACAAGATGATCGCCGCCGCCGAGTCAGCCAAGAAAGTCGAGTCGGCCACCGGTGAGAAGCCGCGCACCGCCGAGGCCGCGCGCGTGATGAGCAAGGTCACGCACGATCCCAAATTGATCGAGAAAGTGCAGGAGAAGTTGAAGAAGGCTGGCACCTCGATCGCCACGGCCACCGCCGAGAAACTGGATGAGATCGTTGAGGCCGTACGGCCCAAGACCAAGCCCATGTTCCCGGAAGCGAAGAAAGCGCCCGCCGCGCCGGCGGCACCGGCTGTACCCACGCTCAGCGACACCTGCCCCACGTGCCATCAGCAGCCGCTGAACTACACCCGCGACGCAGACGGCTGGCACTGCGGCAATGCGGCGTGCAACGCGCTCGTCATGGTCGGCGTCATTCCCGTCAGCGCCAAGGCCTGCCCGGAGTGCAATTCCGCGATTCTCAACCCAGCCGCTGAATTCTGCGAAGTCTGCGGCTGCATCTTGGAGGCCGCATGAACGACAGCCCCATCGTCCTCACTCTCAATCCCGACCTGGCGAATCAGGCCGCCTACCGCGTCAAGGCCGAGCGCGCGCCCAAATTAACTGACGGCTTTGATTCACAGCTGGAGCGCGATTACGCGGACGAATTAATCGGGCTGGGCTATACGGTCATGCGCGAAGGCTGGACATTCCATCTTCCGGGCGGCGTCGATTACACGCCTGATTTTGTCGCCTGGATGTCACCCAGCGTGGGCTATCAAACGGGTCTGCGCTTGATCGGGAATCGCAAGATAGTCGTCTATGAGGTCAAGGGCAACCTGAAGCAAAAGAACGCCCGCGACAGCCGCACCCGCTTTAAGATCGCCGCCGGGTTATATCCGTGCTTCACCTTCGTGTGGGTCACGCGCAACGCCGCCGGCCAATGGATTGAAACCGAGGTCAAGCATGACTAAATCGACGCCACCCACAACACCACCTGTTTCCACGGCAACACCCCTCGATCAAGCCTGGGCCCAAGTCCGATCGGGCTTCGAGGGCTTCATCGGCAATACCGATGCCGTCTATGCGCTCCAGCGCGGCCTGGTCGCCGCCTTCGTCGATGCCGCGCCCGGCCAGCCGCCGGTGCTGTCCAAATCGTATCTGTTCATCGGTCCGGCCAGCGTCGGCAAGACCGAACTGGCCCGCCGGGTGACGGCCATTCTGGATCTGCCAATGGTGTTTCTCGACGGCCGCTCGCTGCGCAACCGTGAGAAGTTCTTTGACCTGGTCGATGACGCGCTCTACGCCCACGACCTCAAGCCGCACGCGCTCGAAGCCCGCTCGGGCACGGCCACCTTCCACTATCCGGCCTTTGCCGCCTTCATCGACGAGACCCACCTCGTCGGACCCAGCACACAGGAGAGTCTGCTCACGATGCTGGAGCACGACGATCGGAGCGTACTGCTGGACGGTAGGCGCGGCCGGCGGATCGCCGTCGTCGACAAGGCCGCGTTCCTGTTTGCCACCACGCGGCCGGCCGAGGTCAATCGCGCGCTGCGCACCCGCTGCACCGAGATCAACCTTCAACGCTACACCGAGGAGGAGGTCGCCCAGATGGTGCGGCTGCGCTTCCCCCAACTGGTCGATGCGCCCGGCTACAGCCCAGTGGCCACCATCGCGGCCTGTGCGCGCTTCATCCCGCGCATCGCGTTCGAGATGGCCCGCGATGTCTTGGAGGAGATCAAAACCTCGGCCAATCAAGAGGTCAGAACGTGCGTTCGCAACGTGATGAATGGCCGCTCGATCATCTATGCTAATGGGGTGACCAAGAACGATTACGCCTACCTGAAGTTGCTACAGCACGAGGGCCGGGCGCTGGGCGAAAAGGCCATCCGCGCCCACCTGCAAGGCGAGATCGACGCGGCGCAGATCGCCGAAGACATCGAGCCGTTTTTGTTCTCGCTCAAACTTGTGTCGCCCACCGGCGCGGGCCGCGCCCTGACCTATGCCGGCTATGAGTTCATCGACCAGGCGCGCAAATTGGCGGAGTATGGCGCATGACCGAGCAATTCTATGACGACGTTATCGCGCCGCAATTGGCCGCGCTGGCTAACCTCTGCGGCGAACAGGGTGCATCGTTCGTGGCGCTCGTCGAGTTCGGTGACATCCTGGCGGAGACTACGCTGTTAGTCGACGGCTACACGGTCGCGATAGATCTGGCATATCGAGCCATCAAAGCGCGAGGCAACATCGACGCGCTGATCATGGGCGCGATCAAACGTAAGCAAGTGCGCAATTCGATCTACCTAAGCCGTTACCTGAAGACCGAGACTGATGTTCAAAGATAGCGAGACGATCAATCCGCCAGATTTGGTTTTTGTGAGCGTCGAGACGGTCTGCCGGCACTGTCACGGCGACGGGCATTCGCGCTACGGCCCTGGCGATTGCGGGGGCTGTAACGGCGCTGGCACGTTGAAAGTAGTGCGGTTGAGGCAAGTTATGGAGGCCACCGATCATGGCAAAAGCGAAGACCAAAACTAATTCACCCGCCGGGCCTGCCTTCGTGGTACCGTCCATCAACCCGGCCCAGATTGCCGCGCTGGCCGATCGGGTGCAGGCCGGCGACGTAGTGCAAGCCGGCAGCGTCGAGGAATTCTGCGCGCTCATGGTCGAGTTGCAGCGCCGCGGCTACGCTTTGCGAGAACGCAGCGAGGCCGAAAAGCAGCGCGCGCCGTTCACCTTTCAGGTCGCACGGGCATAGATGTATAGGCCATTCGCGACTTATCCCAAATTTATCCCAAAAATTTGACCCGTTTTGGCTCTCGGGTGTAATATGGCGGCGCTTGAACGCACGTACAATAGAACGCAGTACAGCCCGGTCGAGTGGCGGCCACCACTCGACCGGGCCTAACCCAACGCTGAGCTAGCAGCGCGTGGCTGCCCCGTAGTATACACCGCCACGCGCTCCAGAGATAGAGCGCGATGAACATCCAACTTCCGACGATTGAATTTCCGGCCATCGACCTAAGCACCGTCGTGCCGCTGCTCGCGCTGGTCATCCTCGGCGCGCTGATCCTCGTCACACTCACGGCCCGTTCGCTCATTCAGAGCAGGGCTCTGGCGCTGGTTGCGCTGGCTGCCATCATCATTGGCGGCTCGTCGTCCATCGTGGGCGGCCTGCAAGCCATCGCCGGCGTGATCCTCGTCGCGGGTCTGGTTGCTATCGGTCTGATTGTCACGCTGGGCCGCAATCGCGAAGTGCTCGATATTGTGCGGTCTGTCGTCGACAAGCCCACCCTCGTTGTCCGCGGCCCAGCCCCCGACCAGTCGCCGCTGCTCGACGCGCCGCCGACGACCTACCAACTTCCGGCGCAGGGGCAATCATCGCCAAGCCGCACGACGCCTGCGCGCCGCGTCCGAGCGGGTCGCATTCCGCCCGGCATGGGCTTCTAGGAGATCGTCATGCGCAACGTCCTGTTGATCGTTACCGTGTTTTTGCTAGCCGCCTGTGCGCCGGCCGTTGACCGCTGTACCGCCGATCCGAATCTGCCCGAATGCCAGGCAGCGCGGGCGGTCGCTCAATCCACCATCGCCTCGGCCAACGCCAACACCGACGCGACTGTGCGTCAGGCCCAACTGCTAGCGACCAAAGACGCGATGTCGCTCAGTGCCCAGGCCACGCAGAGTGCTGTCATCATCAGCAGCACCGCCGTCGCCGTCTCAGCGGCGGCCACGCGCACCAAGATGGAGACGGACGCGCTGCGGGATTCGCTGGCGCTCACAGCCACACTGCAAGCCGTGCAGGGCAATCTCACGGGAACCCGCACGGCTCTGGAAGCCGAAGCCAAAATTCGCGCCATCACCGTTGATACCGACACCGCCGGCCTGCGCCAGTGGCTGTTGGTCGGGACGTTGATGATTGCGGGCGTGGCCACGGCCATCGCCGTCACGCGCACGACCACGCGAACTACTGAACGCGTCGGTAATGCGATCGCGAGCCGCGCCGAGAATCACGCGGCCCTGGTCCGCTACGGCCCGAACAATGAGCGCATTGGACTGCTCGAACGCGGCCCGGATGGCAGGGTGACCTTCAAGCCGGCCGACCAAGCCCTGGCCGCGCTGGATTACTGGCTGCCGCGTCTGAACGTGCCCGATCAGCAGAAGTTGTTGGCGATTGCCGACTACAGCAAGCGCAGCGCGGTGATCGAGGGCGTGGGGCTAACGGGCGCGTGGCCCGTGCTCGATGACGGCGCCGCTGACGACGGCGGTTACGACGCTGCGCGATCGCAGATCTCCGCCGCGCCGGCCCCGTATGCCTACACCATCGTCACGCCGTCGGCGACCGCACATCCGATCGCCGGCTGGCTCGATGAAGTGGAATTGAAGTTACTGCCCAGCGCAGCGGCGACCGGAGGCACAGCATGATCGCGGCTCAGCATATTCAAAGTGCGCACGATTTTATGGCGGCGCTCAAAAGCACCTGCGCCGATCGCCGGCTGCCGATGCCCGACATCCGCGAGGTGCTCATCGTCGAGCGCCGCGCCCGGGTCTTTGCCTTTGCCATCTTTCCCCAGGCCGTCGGCCATAAGCAGGAAGCCTATGCTGACGAGCGCTTTCTGCATCAGATCAGCAGCACGCTGCGGGGGCAGCCCGTAACCTTCTCCAACAGTACCGGCTTTCGCCTGGTCGCGCTGCTCGACGGGCCGCGGCAACTGTTGCCGGGCCGCCTCAACTATCCCGGTCACCTGCCCGGCCACGTGCGGTTAGGTCTGGATGCCGCCGGCCGCGAAGTGGCCTTGACCTGGGAGCAGTTCGGTCATGGCCTGATTGTCGGCATGACGGGCGCGGGCAAGTCCTCGATGCTGCGGGTGATCGTCGCCGATGCGATCGCTGACGGGCATCGTCTGATCATCGGCGATCTGCATGACAACACCTTCCCGATGCTGGCCGGCCACGCCGCGCTGCTGGCGCCGATCGCGCACACCGTGCCCGACTACATCGAGCGGCTGAAGTTGGTCAAAGCCATCGCCGAAGAGCGGCGGGTGAAGTATGTGGCGCTGCACGCGCGTCAGGTCTACCCCGACAATCTGGAAGAATACAACGCGGCGGTTGAACCGGCGGAGCGCTTGCCGCGCGTGGTGGCGTTCTTCGATGAGATTTCGTCAGCGTGCGATCAGGATCGTGGACGACGCGGCGACCTCGCCCACCTGGCCTTTCAGGCTGCGACCGAAGTGCGCAAGTTCGGCCTCAATCTGGTGTTCAGCGGGCAGTCCATCACGGGCGATCTCATCGGTCCGATGCGGGATCAGCTCAGCACTCGCGTGTGCTTCCGGGTGGCGCGCAAAGAGATCAGCCAACTGGCGGTGTTCTGCCGGGGGGCCGAGTTAATCGATCAGCCGGGCCGCGCTCTGACGCCCAACGGGCAGTGGCAAGCCTACTTCCTCGACAAACAGTCGTTGATCGAGGCAGGGCAGGTGGAAGATTTGGCCGGGGTCGCGCCGCAGGCGGAACCGATTACCAACAGCGAACAGGTTGCCTCGCCCGAATTGTCGCTGGGTGATCTGAACCTGGCCAAGCGCTGCCGGGTTGAGAACGACGGGCGTTTCACCGAGGCGTGGCTGATCGCGATCGGGTTCAGCCAGCGTGCGGCCCGCCGTGTCAAGGCTGAATGGATCAGTAACCGCTGGCTAGTGATCGATGAATCGACGCTGGGTAAGCCGGCCGTGCTTGCCGTGCAGGTACTCGATCGGCTCAATTCTGCCTACCCTGACCTGCCGTGCACGGCGGCGCACGACAAGGCACGACAGGCGCACGACTGATGCACGGAAGGTGCACGGAAGGCCTTTCTGTGCGCACGACAAGCCTTGCCGTGCCATCTGCCGTGCACGGAAGCCAAAAGGACGCTCTATGAAACGACTGACCGCTCTTGCACTCGTTTACATCGCCGGGGTGGCGCTCCTGCTCTTCCAGCCGGCCGCGCCGTCGGCCGCCCGCGCCCAGGCCGGGACGCCCAATCCATACATCGATGCGCTGGGCACGCAGGCCGCGCTGAATACCCAGGCGACACTCGCCGCCTATCAGCAGCAGCAAGTCGCCGCTGCGGCAGCCAACGCGGCCGCGCAAGCGCAAGCCCAGGCGGCCTATGCTGCCCAGCAGGCTACGGCGCAGGCTGGTGCCCAGCAAGCGGCCCTCGCGTCTGCCCAATCCACTGCCGACGCCGCCGCCCTACAAGCGACCGCCATTGTGCAGCAGACCCGCACGGCGCTGGAGTTTGAGGTCACGCGCCAGGCCGCGAGTGTTGCCGCGGAAACAACCCGCCAGGCAGTCGTGGCCGAAGCCACGCGCGCAGCCATCACGGCCGACATGACACGCACGTCTGCCGATGCGCAACGCCGCGACCACGAAGCGATTGCGACCTCGGTGGCCGGCAGTATCGAGGCCACGCAAGTTGCGATCGAGGCCGAGCAACGCGCCGCCGGTGAGCGCCAGGCTGACGAGCGCAGCCTGGCTGAAGCGGGCACGCTGGCCATGACAATCGTCATCTGGGTGGGGGGCTTATTGGCCGTGTTGTTGATCGGCAAGTTCGCACTGGGTCTCTGGCGTTCGCGCGCGCTCAATCCGCCGCCCGGGCCGGCGGCACCGTTGCCCGTGACGCCTCGCGCGTCGTCAGCGTCAGCCGCCGTTGTGGATGCGGCCACGGGCGAAGTGGGCGCGCGCTTCGCAATCATTGAGTATGACGACGATCCGGCCTCGCTGGAGAAGGTCCTGAGGTCGCTCTATGGAAAATAAGGCGCTGACCCGCACCCCAAATACCGCGCTTACCCTCCGGCGTGACGCCGATGTATACCGGCTCGCCGCGCTCGTGCTGAGCACGCTCGATCGGCTGGACACCACCCGCGCGCACGAGATCAGCCGAATCCGCGTCATTGGCCGGCGCGTGGTCATTTTCGATCTACCGTTCCTGGCCTATCACGCCGATGGGCGCGACCTGGCCGTCCAGGCGCAATTGGGCGAGACGCTGACGCGGCTCGCGGCGCCCCTGTTGATCGCAGTGCGGCCGGCGACGGCGGGCAGTTTGTTGATTTTCGAACTGGCCGCCGCCACCGGTCCGCGCCACGCCCGATCGAGCCTGGCGTGGTGCGGGGCGTGCGAGCGGCTAATGCCTTACGGCCACTCGCACTGATCATCCTTGAAGCGTCTCTGCACAACACTTCTCCAGGAGCCACACCGATGACTATTGCTGAGATCGCCCAACGTGCCCGTGTCACTGTGGACTTCGCCATCAAGGAACTATCACGCATCACCGGCCGAACACTTACGCCGCAATCGACCCCCTCAACCGATATCGCCGGGACGGCTATTCTCTTGCTCGCGCTCGGTCGCTCCGTCTAATCGCAATCAAACTCTGTTGAGCGTTATATGCTCATTACACTGGAGTCGATATGAACACGAAAGAATTTCAGGACTGGATCAAAAAGGCTCGTCTCGCCAACCGTTTCATGGGCTTTGTGCTCTGGGTGTCGCTGTTTCTGGCCTTAGGCGCATCGCTGCCGCACGTCGCCTGGATGTTCGGCCGGCTTGAATTCGACGGCAGCCGCGGCAACGGCTATCTAGCGGCTGTGGCAGTCGATGCAGGTATCGTCGCCATTACCTGGGGCATTCGGCAGCGCAAGAAAGCGAAGCGTAAGACGGTTGATGATCCCCGCCGGTTCAAACTGCCGCAGATTGACGCCCTGTGGTTGGGCGTCGGCTTCCTGGCGTTCATTTCGATCCTGGCGAATGTCGGCCACGGCCTGACGGCCATCGCTGGGGCCGACACCTTGAACATGGACGTGTTCAACAATCTGGACTGGCTGACGTTCGTTCAGTCGCTGGTGTTCAGCGCGCCGCTGCCGATCATCGTCATCATGTTGTCTGAAATCGTCGCCGCCGATGACGAGAAGGCCGCGTCAAAAGTTGAACGCGAAGACGGACTGATTGTTGAACTGAAGGCCCAGTTGAAGGATGCGCTTGAACGATTGGCGAAGGCTGTTCAGTCGCTTGAAACGTCTGACCGCGCTCGTGTCGTGGCTGAACAATCAAAAGCGAACGCTGAACGGTCGCTGAACGAACTCGAAGCCCAGTTCAATGCAATGCTTCAGCAATTGAACGCGACCGTTGCTGAATTAAACGCCCTGCGTGCAGTCCAGTCCACCGTTCAGCGCGTGGCTGAACTCAACGGCTGGCACGAGGCATGGATTGACTGGATTCGCCAAAATCCCGGCAAGTCCGTGCGCGACCAGGCCGACGCAATGGGCGTGAGTACCGGCACAGCGTCAAGCCGCAACAAGAAACTGCGCGATGAGGGTATCTTGAATCCCGATCCGGCCAGGCTTGAACTCCTGGTAAAGGTGGAGGCAAAAGCGTGACCGAACGTCGACAACAAGTGCTTGACTTCATCCGGCAATTCATCGCCGAGAAACATTACCCTCCGACCTATGAAGAGATCCGCGTCGGGTGCGGCATGTCGTCCAAGTCGCTGGTGGACTACCACCTGAACCATCTCGAAGCGGATGGGGAAATCGGGCGTCCGCATAGTTCGCCGCGTTGTATCGTGCTGACCAAGCAGGGGGCTGCGGTGTGAGCGAGCAACTTCCACCCAACTGGTACACCATGACTGAGGTGCAACAAAACGCCAACTCGATCGAGCGCTATCTGCACGGCGAGTTTCCGGGCTTCACTTTCGCGGTGACGCCTGAACCAAATCTCAAGGTGCGCGTCAACGAGGACGGGGCCGACGTCGCCGCGATTCAAGCGGCCGTCACTGAATGGTTCCGCATGGTCTACGGGGACGAGGCGCGGGTCGAGTGGGGCGTACCTGTTCACGTGGAGGCGGCGTCAATAACCACCCGCTGAAGCGGGTGGCTTGTCCCTGACGCAACCGTCGTTAAGGCTAACGATTGTCGAGACGTTTGGCGGATTGACAGCCGCCCGGCGGGCAATGTTGACCGCCGCGAAGTGATCAGCGTGACCAGCGCAGCCACACTCAACACACAGGAAAGTTGCTTGATTCGGACGATTGCGTTTATCGACACACCCACAGGCCGGACAGGTGCGGCTCGTGTTGCGGGGGTCAACGAAGACCACCGGCACGCCCACCCGTTGCGCCTTGTAGGACACAAACGCCCGCAGTTGACCAAACGACCAACTATGCAATGTGGCACGCTGAGAACGCCTAACCGTTACCCGATCACGAATGCCCGTCAAGTCTTCAAGGGCGATTGCGCGGTGGGTGTCTTGCGCCTTTGCCACAAGGCTTTTACTCAGTTGGTGATTTACATCCTTAGCGAAGCGCCGTTCTTTGCCGCTCAACTTACGCAACCGTCGCCGCGCCGCCTTCGTGCCTTTACTTTGCAGTTTGGCGCGCAAGCGACGGTGACGATAGCGCACATTGTTGACCGTGCTAGACGAGTAGATCACGCCGTCAGAATCCACGGCGATATTCTTAACGCCCAGGTCAACACCCAACGCTTGATCGGTTTCGATCATCGGCGCTTCGCTGACTTCACAGGTTGCCAACAGGTAGAACTCGCCTTGTCGGTAGATCAAGTCCGATTCACCCTGTCGGGTTTCCAGCAAGGCGCGTTGCTGGTTGCCGCACACGAACGGCACGCGGACACGCCCACCCAACGCCCAGATCGACACCGTGCTATCGGTCAAGCGCCACGTCAGAATGCGATCATCATAGGCAATCGCGCCCGTGGGTTTGAAGGTGCGCGGCGTGTTCTTGTCGAGTTGGTAGGCGTCCGCAACTTTGGCGATCACGCGCACGGCCACTTGTGCCGACAAACCGAACTGATCGCGGATGCTTCGATAGCAGAGGTGATGCAAGTCAAACCGTCGAAACGTCTTCGACTGCCACGCCTGTTGACTGACGAACTCGCAGGCCGCGTTAGCCCGTTCAAGGGTAGCGCGGATCACTGCGGCTTGATCAGGTGTGGGGGTCAGTTTGACTTGCGAGATCAGTTTCACGGTTTAGACCTTCTGGCATTCCGTGATGTAGCGCTTGATAATTTCGGCGCTGACATGCCCCGCTGTGCCGACATAGTAGCCCTCTGCCCACAGGGTCGCATTCTTTCCCCAATACTGGCGGCGGATGCTTTGAAACTCTTGCTTGAGTCGCCGCGAGGTGATGCCCTTGAACAAGCGCACCACCTGAGCCGCCGAAAACTTGGGTGGCGCGGACACAAACAGGTGGACGTGATCGGGCATGACTTCGTTAGCTACGACTTCAAAGCCGTATTGTTTGGCAATCTCAGCAAACAGTTGCTTGAGTCGTGTTTCAACCGCGCCCACCAAGACCGGCTTGCGATAGCGGGGAATCCAGACCAGATGATAGTTGATCACGTAGGCACTGTGGGGCGTGTGGTGCATGTCGGACTTGGCGGAGTTGGTCATTTCGACTTGCCTTTCTTGGGAGGTTCGTACTCAAACAGATCAGCGGGCGTGACTCCGAGATATACACAAACCTTTTCTAATGTAGAGAGGTCAATTCTGGTAGCCGATCCGCGCCGCAAAGACAGCGCCGTGTTGTAAGAAATTCCGGCATTCTTTGCGAACTCGTCGGTGACGATCTGCCGCTCATCAAGTATTTGGCCGATGCGTAGTTTCAACATTGCTTGCTCCTTTCTCGTCAGTCTGATGTCAGTATATCACAATATCAACTACTTGACAAGTAGCAAAATGTGATGTACACTAATCACGTAGTTCAGTAATTGATTAGTTGACACAAAGGAGCGACCAATGTTTACCGAAACCACCACCACCGCCAAACCGCAACTGACCTTCATCGTCGCGCCCGCCATTGGCGACCGGATCGAAGTTGTCGCCGGGGCATACAAAGGCGAGACGGGCAAGGTCACAGACCTGTGTGGATATGGGTACACGCTGTTCCTAGATAACGGCATGACCTACTGGTACTTCCAGCCCGCACAGTTACGGCAGATTTAAGCACCACCGACAACGAAACGGGGAGAGTGCGTCAACACTCTCCCCAGACAGGGCGACACGACATCTCCCTGTCACAAGTATTCTAGCACGGAAAGGACACGACGCAATGGCTACCAAAGATGGCAACACCGAACACGTCAGTGACGAACAAAAGCAAGAAGTATTGAGCCTGATTCAACTCCTGTCCTGGCAAGCGCAGGCCGAAATCGCGGCCTTGATGTCTGCCATGCTTGACGAACGGGCGGGCTTGCTGCTTAAGCGTGACGCAACTAGCCTGAAAAGGGCAATCTCAAAATTGCACGCTACAGGCAACACCGCGCCACTCTCGCGCTGGTTGCGTAAACATCTCTATTTTCCCTTGACCGATTCGCGTTACTCGTCAATCCACAGGGTGGAATTGATCGAGCAAGACAAGACGCAGTAGAACAGAACTGACTAACTCTTAGAAAGGCAGGAATGGGCGGCTTCCTCCACCCCCTAAAGGGGGCGGTTTCCGCCGCCCGAAAATTATGAACGATCAACTTCAGCACTGGCTCAGGCAGCGTCGCCGTCAATCGGTGGCCGCCGACTATCTGCTGTCGCTCGATCGGTTTGAGCGGCTGTCGGCCGTCTGCGAAGTGATGTTCCACCTCAACCGTCGCGTGCGTGATCGCAAACGCAGTCCGTTCACCGCGAGCGTGTACCGGCTCAAGAATCAATTCATCGAGCATCTTTATCGCGGGGGTTACTGCGTGGCTGCCGAGCGGCATTACCAGCAACTGAAGTGCTACTGCGGCGGTTCGATGTGGTGCGAGAAATGCGACGGCACCGGCATCTATCGCGAGACCAGGCTGTATTACTTCAAGTTCGATATCGGCGACCGGTTCTATGTCTGGCACCAGCCGGCCGAGTTGGTCACCTGGCCCGTCACGCTGACAACGGACACCATTCGCGAACTGAATGATCAGATCAGCGCCGATCTCGACTGGCCGCTGCCGTTCGATGTTAATCAGGCCCTGCAAGTGCTGAACGTGTATTTGCAGTGGTACGGAATGGGCAAGCGTCTGCCGTCGTTGGCCAGTGTGCTGCGCGACGTCATCGGCGACGATCTGCGCCGGCGATCGCTTCGGCTGCGCCGCTGGCTGGCGCTGCACCTCTGGCCCGAGGTGCACGAGTCCGACATTGATGAGATTCCGTTTTAGGAGACAGTATGAACGACAACATCACCAACTATCCGCTCTCATGGCCCATCGGCTGGAAGCGCACGGCGTTTCAATCGCGTTCGCAGTTTGGCGCACATTCGATCTTCGGCACCGTCAACAACTTACATGCCGAGGTCCGCCGCATGGGTGGTCGCGAGATCATCATCTCGACTAATCTCCGGGTCCGACAGGACGGTATCCCCTACAGCAATCAACGCCAGCCGGATGACCCGGGCGTGGCAGTCTACTTCACCTGGAAGCAGAAGCCGATCGTGTTTGCGTGCGATCGCTGGAAGACCGTCGAGGAGAATCTGTGGGCGATCGTGAAGCACCTCGAATCGCTACGCGGTCAAGAGCGCTGGGGCGTCGGTTCGCTCGATCAAGCCTTCGCTGGTTATGCGGCCTTGCCAGCCGCCGGGCAGACCAGCGGCGAGAGTTGGTGGACGGTGCTGGGTGTTCCAATGAACTCCACGATCGACGTGGCTCAGGAAGCCTTCCGCGCGCTGGCCAAACAGCATCATCCCGATCGGAATGGCGATCCGGCTCAATTCCTGCGCATTACCAAGGCGTGGAATCAGGCCCAAACGGAGTTGTTGCGATGAAGGCACTAACCCTAACTCAGCCGTGGGCGTCACTGGTCGCATTTGGCGCGAAGAAAATCGAAACCCGATCATGGTCAACCAATTATCGCGGCCCGCTGGCCATTCATGCCGCGAAAGGCGCGACGACGGATGTCATTCGCCTGGCATTCGTCGAACCGTTCAAGGCGGTGCTCAACGCTTCCGGCTACCGGCTATTTTCGCAACTCCCGCGCGGCGCGCTCATTGCCACGTGTCAACTGGTGGGCGTGATCCCGGTGTACAAGATCGCCGATCACGGCGTCTATCAATGGACCGGGCCGGATGGACGTGACTATCGCTTCGATCTGACTGATCAGGAACGCGCGTTCGGAGATTACACCTTCGGGCGCTACGCCTGGCTGTTGGCCGACGTGTATGAGTTGCACACGCCCGTGCCGGCGCGCGGTGCGCTGGGCCTATGGGAGTGTGAACTGTGACAACCGCCACCCTCATTGAGACTAGCCCACGCGCTGCCGGCTGGCAGCGCATCTTCGGTCGATTGAACAATGTCCCGCTCACGTCCTCGCGTCTGCATCTGGTCCGCCACCAGACCGAAGGCTTGATGTATGTGTACGAACTCGATATTTCCGCGCTCACGCCCGAGGAACGCGAACGCCTAATTGATCTCCTAGCCGAGGAATTCAACCTACCACGCTCTGAAGTTGCTAGCGACGTGGACGAGCAGGGCGTCCCTATCCGCGCTGAGGATGTCCTGCTCGACAGACCGCCGGTCGGGGTCGCGCCGAATTTTATTTTTCTGGACGAATCGGTTGATTGGCAGGACGATAACTGTGGCTGGGATGGCGAGGACGACGATGACGATATCTAAACCCATGACTGACGAAGAATTAGCCGTGTTCGAGGCCTGCGCCGACATCGACTCATTGACGCATGACCAGGTCATCTCGCTCATCGACGAGGTGCTCCGGATGCGCGCGTTGCTGATCGATGGCGTCCTGGAGATCGCCGAGGAACGCCAGCGCCAGATAACCGTCAAAGGCTACACCGCCGAGCATGACGACACGCACGTCGATGGCGAACTTGCCCGAGCGGCCATTGCCTACTCGACTCACAGTCTTTATGGCTGTCTCCAGGAACGCGAACAATTTGGTTTCTCCGAGGCCTTGATTCTCGACACCATTGCGCCATGGTGGCCCTGGAGAGACGATGAATTCAAACCATTGGATCAAGCCGCTGATCTACAACGCGCCGGCGCGTTCATCGCGGCTGAAATTGCGCGGCTAAAGCGCAGAAACAATCGAGGCACAGATGACGACTCAACCGCTGACTGACGAAGAATTGAACGCGATCGAGGCGCGGGCGGCTGTCCGTGAAATCGACGGGAGGTCATTCGGCGTTCCTCCCCTGGAGTTGGGATTGCGCTATCGGAAGGATGTGACAGATCTACTCGCCGAGATTCGCCGGCAGCGCAGCGTGCTCGACCAGGTGGACGCCGCGACCGAGCGTATTGATTCCAGCCTCGACGCGATGCTTATTCGCGCGGCGGTCAAGCCCGTGACGCCCTCCGTCGTCTTGAGTCGCATCGAATCACTTCGACACGTGGCGACGCAGATTTATGACGGGCTGAGCGGTCATCCCTTCCAGTGGGGCGACGGTCAGCGCACGGCCTGGACGCCGATCGCGCAACAGATGGGCCTGACACTGGTCACGCGCTCACACGCCGAGCGGCTGGGCTATGCCGTCAAGCGCAATGCCAAGCCGGTGGGCAGTGCCTATTTCCGCGCACCGCTCAAACGCACGGCGCAACTCTATGTGCTCGAATGCCAGTGCGTCAAGCAAAAACAGGAGGCTGCATGATCTCGCTCCACATCATTAACGACATGACCGGCACGGATGCCAGCGCGAACTATACCTATCGCGTCGAAGTCAACGGCCAGCAAATCGCCACGGGCCGCGTCGAGGGGCATAACCGGGCGGACGATTGGCGGGCGCTGATCAGGCGGCTGCTGGTCGTCGCTTCGGCTGGTCCATCTGCTGCGCCACGCCTCACCCCCAGCGCGCTGGAGGAGGTTATCGCGGTCTGTGCCGTCGATGGCATACAACTCAAATCAGACACCGACCGTCGCAGGAAACTGGTGGATGACGCCCGGCTGGAATTGGCGGATTTTCGGGACGGTGTAACTTACGGCTGGAGTCCGCTGATGCGCGAGATCGCCAAACTGTCCGACGCGCTGGGACTGGATGACGGCGACTGGGCTATCGCCGACGAGAGCACGCTGCTCGAACAGTTTGATCCGTGGACGGTCATTGCAGCGGCTCTAAACAACATCGCCCAGCACCCTTATCACGAGGCCTGCCCACAATGCTGGGAACGCTATCAGTCCGTCGTCAAAGAGCGAGACGTCTGCATTGATGAACTGAAGCATCGGGTGGCGGTTGACACTCTGGAGGTGGTCGAACAATTCTACGCGCGCGTGTGCGCCCGGGCTGAAGCCACCATCGAACGCACGGCGATGGTCTCGGGTGCGCATTACGCGGCCATGCAGGTTGAACTGGAGGCGCTGCGCAGCAGTGAGCCTAAACATGAGTAATGCCTTGCCGGTCTTGACCGACGGCGATCGACTGGAAGGCCAGGCGTGTACCATCTCGCCGGGCCATTCGTTCTGTGACCTCTGCGACTGCGTGCGGCGCCACACCGACGCCTGGCGCGTTGTGAAGGACAGCGGAGGGTATCCTGTCAACGTATGCGGCCGGCACGAAGCTGTGACCGATGAAGAGATTCACCGCCACGGGTTTCTACTGATGCCGGGCAATGAACGCTTGCTGGCGTTTGCGCGAGAGCAAGCAACATGACCCGCTCGGCTTGTTACCACGCTCGTTACGGCAAGCGGCCAGCGCCGCGCTACGGCCAGCGCGTGACCGTGCTCGTCATGTCACACCGTGGCACGCACCCGCGCAACGTGCTGATCCATTTTCCTGACGGCGCGAAAATGGTCACGTCGATCGGCTGCTTGCGCTGGAAGTGCGACAAGCATCCGTAGTGGGTTATTCCTAATCAAAAACTGACTTGTGATAAGCCTACTTTTACCAAGTTGACACCAAGAAGGCCATATGACTAATCTAACGACCGTTACTGACCACGCCCTCGTGAGCAACAAGGCTAAGAAATACCAGGGAAAATCGCGTGCGGCCAGCACGCTGCGCATGTATCGCTCAGCGATTGCCGACTTTGATGAGTATTGCAAAGATCAGCGGGTCTCCAGCGCGCCGGCCACGCCGAGTACAGTCGCCAACTATCTAGCCTTTCTGGCTGACGAACAAAAGGTATCAACCATCAAGGTCAAGCTGGCCGCCATCGCTTATGCTCATCGCCTTGCCCATCTGCCTGATCCAACTGTTGATTCGGTGGTCGAAACGACCCTGGATGGCATTGTGCGCGATAAGGGCCTGCTGCCTACAACGAAGAAAGCGGTCACGCTTAACATCATGCGCGAGATGGTCGTTGCCCTTCCGCCAACGTTGAGCGGAACTCGCGATCGGGCTGTGTTGCTCTTGGGCTTTGGCGGGATGTTTCGACGATCGGAATTAGTCGAGATCATGGTCGAAGATATTTCCCTGACTGACGAGCATCTATCGGTCTTGATTCGTCATAGCAAAACCGATCAGGAAGGGAAAGGCCTGGTCAAGCATTTTCAAATGCTCAACGAGCGCGCGATCTGCCCGGTCCGCGCGCTCCACGACTGGCTGTCGGGGTCAGGCATTAAGAGTGGGCCTTTGTTTCGCGCCATCGATCGTTACGGGCATGTCCGCGATAAAAAAATGTCCACCGAGGCGGTCGCACAAATCATCAAAAGCGCGGCGAAGCGCATTGGGCAAGACCCTGATGTGTTCGCTGGTCACTCGCTTCGGCGTGGTGGGATCACCTCCGCCCTAAAACACGCCGCTGAACAGCGCGATGTCATGCTTCAGACTGGCCACACCGATCCAAAAACGTTACTGCACTATAACGAAGACCTCGGGGAAGGCGCCACGCGTGCATCCCGCGCCGCCTTCGGCGAGACGGATAAGTCTCAATAGTGATCAGGCTATGTGACTCTGTGATTAACACCGCTATCTTATGGGAGGAATAAGCAATGGAGCATGAATTTATCCTGGAGTCACTTGATGAACAACTTCTGGCAGACCACGACACCGAAGCGATTCGATTCGCTGTTGATGTGTCTTACAAATTTGGCATGGCCATTGGCTACCTGTACGGGAGAGCGCAGCAGGAAAGTTGGGATCGGGACGATTCACGTCCGAAATTCAGCCGGCTTAAAGCACGTTGGTATCAGGGTTATGGCAGTTCAATCTATATCTCGATCGGGGCTGAGCGCGAAGAACAATCGTTTTATTTCGGAAAACTGCATTGCTCCGGTTACGATCTGCTCATGTTCTCTGAGTCATCCGGAAGTGAATTTGAATATCGCGTTCTACGCTCTGGCGAAAGCCCCTCAACCGAATTTAGGTTATTGCTTGTTAGAATTGTCGAGAAGCGCTTAAGGCAAATCCTGCGCGGTATTGAATTCACCAATATGTATGGACTCTGCCAGAGCAGCTGCTGCTCAGAAGGCGAAGCCTTAAAAATGTGCCATCGTATTGGTAATCTCTGGGTATGCGTTGACTGCGAAGAGCGCTTTATGCTGGCTGAGCCAATGCCGTCTCTCTCAGACGAGACACCCAAGGAGAAAACCGAACGTGAGAAGATGACCGCCAGCCTGCGGTTCGAGATTTTGACACGCGATTCATTCACCTGCCGGGCCTGCGGCCGTAGTCCACGCAAGGGCGATGACATCAAGCTGCACGTCGATCACATCAAGCCCATCCACCACGGCGGAAAAACGGAACCAGGCAATCTCCAGGTGCTCTGCCAAGATTGCAATCTCGGAAAGTCTGCAAAGTGGACTCGTCAAATCGAACTGCTGTTTCAATAGCCCGTGCCCGCTTCGGCGAGACCCGAGAGATTGAGTACACTGCTGAATTGAGTACAGGTGTACTCGATATTTGAGTATCACATAGTAGTGCCAAGCAATATGTATTTGAAGGCCGGCCGAACTGTATCCAAATCTGAACGGCCCGCGCCTATTCCAACAGGAGACATGCCCTATGCCCTTGAGCCGATCGCAGTTGACCAACGCCCTGCTGACCCTCACGCCCCAGCAGATCACCGACCTCTACCAGTTTGAACACTTCAAGAAATGGACCTGCGATTTGTTCGCCATGGCCCACCACGTCAACTACTCCACCGCCCATCGTCGATTACACAAACTCATGCGCGCCGGCGCGATCATGGTCAAGGTCGGCAACCCCCTGCCTGCGGGCGGCCGCGAGACCGATCTCTACTACCCCACACCCACCGGTGCCCGCATGATTACACGCCTGCGCGAGCGCGCCAAAAACTACGTGACGCCGCCGGATGTGAGCAATCCAACGGATAATCTTCACGATCTGGCGACGCTGGAAGTCGCCATCCGCGCCGAGGGCTATGCCACCGCCCGCGCCTTTCAGGAACGCAAATTCACTTGGCTGAACAAGCCGTACAGCGTCATCCCGGATGTGGAGTTCATCTCGCCGGACAACAAAGACCACATGTATATCGAGGTCGAGCAAACTTCGAGGCCCGATCACATCGCGGGCAAATATGAGAAGTACACCCGCTACTTCCAAACCCAAAACTTGCGGCGCTGCTGGCTAGTGGTGGTGTTTCCAGATCGCCGTACAGAAAAACTCTTGCGGCGTGAGCACGAAGCCGCGGCTGAGGCAGCCGCCAACGCGCTGCCTGGCGATTACAATCTCTTCTGGGCAACGCTGTCTGAATTACGCTCTAAGCGGGTGACAACCTTCGACAACCCGGTTGAGCGGCAATCGGATAATACTTGGCGTCAAATTGGCACCGGCTTCCTGGAATGCACCTACGGCTTTCTGCCGTGGTAGGCGTTTACCGGCTGCATAATCGGCTGCATAGTGCCAATCACGCGATTATGCACTCCGATTCTGCAAATTGGTAAACGCCCAGAGCCTGTTTTCACTATGAAAACAGGCTCTGTGTCGTCCGTTTACCAAGCAAGGACTCAAACAGGGTAAAACGGGTAGTCTAGTGCGCCTTGTAGGATTTTATGCAGTCGGCCCGTCAACTGATGCACCTCGAATCAATCATCCCGCCGTCACCATGAAATTGCCTATTGACATCTCATTTGATATATGGTAATATCAAATGAGATTGACACGGAGGCAGTCCGCAGCCGAGCCGCCAATCGACTGCCGTGTTGGTAGACGATGGCCTGTTGGAACTCGACGAACCCGCCCACGGTGTCAACGGTTACTGCCGCAAGTGCCACTCCTATTGCTACGGAGACTGCGAAGCCAACTCCTGAGAGGCGACTCATGAAACCCATCCACTATTCTGCACTCGAAAACACCGATGACAAGCCGCACTCCTATTGTTTCCGCAGTGACGTCTGGAAGCCCGGCGACGCCAGCACCTATGAGGCGATCGGGCCATACGCTGAAATGCAAGCCCTCGCCGATAAACTCAACGCCGAACTGATCGAGCGCGACTGGCGCGGCCAGACCTTTACCCGCTACATCACTAACTGGTATGTGACCGTCGATGCCGACGAGGCCAATCGCCTGTGCGAGATTGACCACACTGCTCCCGAGCGGCTGCGTGTCACTGAAGGCGTGCAGGTGATCCACAATCGTGGCTTTGCGGCCTGGAGCGACGGCAAGATCACCAAGACTATTTCCGGCGCGCCGAATTTCTACGGCATCGCGCCCTGTGCCTCAAAGATCATCAACGATCTGCGCGGCAGCGATACGGGCGAAGCCAATCTTCCGGGCGGAATGGGCCGGCTGATGCAGATCGTCGAAATCGGCGAATGGAAATCACTCGCCAAAGGCGGCGACCGTGGCGTCTATGCTGCTGCCGAGGTTGAGTGGACTGAAGTCGTGTATACAGACGAGACTCGCCAGACGCTGTACTCCTACAGCGAGGGTTACTTTGAGGGTTACGCCTTCGATGTGTACGCCAATCTCAACGAGGCAATGGCGCGCCTCGGCAGCCAGATCGGGCCGCAAGGTCTGAGTGGCTTTAACAGTGAGTTCTTCGACTACGATCCGCAATTAGGCTACGTCAAGATCGAGACTGAGGCGCTGTAGACCCATGCTCCGACCGCCTGAGCCACGCACCAAAATAATTGCCGTCATCACGACGAGCGATAACAGCGTCAGCGTGAAGTTCCCAGAGAAACTCGATCACTTCAACGCGATCGTGAAGAACCTGGGCTATCGCTGGACTTGGCCGCTCTGGAAGCGTCGCCTGGCCGCCCGCAACGGCACACCGCAGGACCGCGCCGCCGAACTGGCCGCCCGGCTGCTGGAAGCCGGCTACTGCGTTGAAGCCGACACCGCAATTGAGGCTAAGGCCGTCGCCGGTGATTACGAATTGGAGTATCGGCGCTGGGTACTGCGCAAGATTGCAGGGCTATACCTCGATCATTTCGTGCTCGAATGGGAGCGCGAATCCGACCTGTATCACAAAGCGCTGCGCCTAACCGGCGCGAAATACCGCGACGGATCACTCCTGGTGCCGGGCGCGTCGTATGAAGAAGTCCAGGATTTTGCCGACATGCACGGGCTGAAGTTCACCCAAGCCGCGCGCGATCTGGTCGATCAGGAACGCGCCAAGTGGCAGGCCGCGCTCGTCGTTGAGGTGCGCGCCAAACGCTCGGAGCAACAGCCCGCGCCATGCCAGGCCGCGATCGAGATCGCACCCGAGTTGCTGGATGACTAAACCGTGATCACGACCACCACCGACCTCATGCCCCACCAAGTGCCCGCCGTGGATAAGCTGCTGCCGATCCGCGTGGGCGCGCTGTTTATGGACATGGGCACCGGCAAGAGCCGCACCGCGATCGAGTTCGTCGCGCGCCGGCAGGGTAAGTTCGATCGGGTGTTGTGGCTGTGCCCGGTCTCGCTCAAAGAGACCATCCGGCACGAGATCCACAAGCACACCGATGCGCAGCCGACCGACGTGTGCGTGCTAGACGATCGTGTTTCCGTGGAAACACTCCCGCCCGCGACGTGGTTCGTGATCGGGCTGGAGTCGGTCAGCGGCAGCACGCGCGTCGCGCTGATCGTCAACGCCCTCATCACCGATCGGACGTTCGTGATCGTCGATGAGTCGTCGTACATCAAAGGTCACAACGCCCTGCGCACGCAGCGGCTCACGGCCTTCGCCGAGCGGGCAAAATACCGCCTGGTCCTGACGGGTACGCCGCTCAGCCAGGGTGTGGTCGATCTGTTCGCGCAGATGAAGTTCCTCTCGCCGGCCATCCTGGGCTATCACTCGTTTTACTCCTTCGCGGCCAACCATTTGGAGTATTCCGAGAAATACCCGGGCCGCATCGTGCGCGCCCATCACACCGAACACCTGGCCGCGAAGATTCAGCCCTACGTCTATCAGGTCACGAAAGACGAGTGCCTTGACCTGCCGGGCAAGCTGCATGAGACCGTGTATTACACGCTCTCCGACGAACAGCGCGCCGCCTACTGGCGCGCCAAGGACGAGTTCCTGCCGCTACTTGAAGACGTGCCGACATGGCGCGAGCCGTATGTGTTGTTCCAGTTGTTCACCGCGCTGCAGGAGATCGTCTCGGGCTTCTGGAATCGCCGCGACGGCACGACCGAGGAATATCCGCACGCACGGCTTAACATGCTGATCGAGCAGATCGGCCAGCTGCCCGACGGCGCGAAGGTCATCATCTGGTGTCGCTACCGCTACAGTGTCGCCCGGATTGTGCAGCGCTTGCAGACCGAGTACGGCGACTGTGCAGTTGATGAACTCCACGGCGGCGTCAGCGAGCGCGAGCGTCACGCCGCGATCGAACGCTGGCGCGCCGGAGGGCGCTTCCTGGTGGCCATGCAGGCCACGGGCGGGCATGGCCTGACGCTAACCGAGTCGCATTACGCGGTGTTCTACGAAAACGGCTTTAAGTATGCCGAGCGCCTCCAGGCCGAGGATCGCATTTACCGCATCGGCCAGAGCCAGCGCTGCACCTATCTGGACATCGTCGCCAGCGGCTCGATCGATGAGCGCATTCAAAAAGCGCTGTCGAAGAAGGGCAATGCGGTGCGCGAGTTCCGCGACCAGGTGCAGCAGGTGCGCGACAAAAAAGACCGCGAGGCGCTTAAGGCATTGGTGATGGAATTATGATCTACCTGGGCTATTCGACGGCTGAGAAACAACAGATCGTCGCGGACTACTGCGCCGTGCACGCGATCAAACAGACCGTGGTCATCGCGCCCGATCGGTTTCCGCTGTCCGTCGCCGGCGCAGACCAGGTGCGCTACGCCGACGTGATCATGTACGTCACGTTTTACCGGTTGCTGCAAGCGATCGAGCGCGACACGTTGATCGTGCTCCACGAGTGCCTGCGCACCCAGAACCGCTACGACCTGGCCTACAACTGCATTCGCAACTATCTCAACCGCACGGCGCATTGCCTGGTCTTTCAAACGCTGCCGCAAATCGACGAGCGCGACGACTTCATGGTGCTCTTCGATTGGGTCACCCAGTCGCGCTGGAAGCGTGAGCATTTCAGCGCCGACTTGATTCGCGCCGAGGCCCGCGTGCACGTGCGCGAATGGCCGTTGGCGCTGACGCGCCTGGATGTGCCGACCAGCGACGCAACCCGCCTAAAATACGATGCGGAGCGCGCCAGGTTGTTTGACGGTCTGGGCGCGAAAGACCCGCATACGCTGCCGCGCAATCTCTATCTGCTCGGCGGACGCGACAAGGCGGCCTACATCGCGGCCCGGAAGCCGGCGGGTGGACAGTTGGCGTTATTCGCCGCGGCACCGCCCGCGCGCTACGTGGCGCGTAACCAACGGCTCAATCTCGATTGCGTCACGACCTATGACGACGTTGAGCCAGGCGGCGCGCCCTACACCGCGATCGAACTGCCGCACCGTTTCATTGACTGGTGCGACTTCGTCAGCTACACCGGCCAGGCCGCGACCGAGGTGCTGGTCGCCGACCTCAAAGCGGACCAGTGGTATTTCGAGCGGGCAGTGAAATGGCAGGAACGGATCCATGAGACCTACACAAGTTTACGGCCATAGCAACGTGCTCGACGCGGCGCGCGAGCGCATCGCGTTCGTGTTCGATCAGTTCGAAGATATTCACGTCTCCATCAGCGGCGGAAAAGACAGCACCGTGCTCGCCCACCTCGCGCTGATGGAAGCCCAGCGCCGCGGCCGGCGCATCAGCATCTTCTTTCTCGACGAGGAGGTGGTCTATCAGGAGACCATCAACATGGTCGAGTACATCATGGAGCAGCTGGCGCCGGATAACGTCATCCCGCTGTGGTTGCAGATGGAATTCAATCTGACCAACGCCACATCGCTGACCGAGACGCAGTTCGTGCCGTGGGAGCCGGGCAAACACACGGTCTGGCTGCGGCCCAAAAAGTCCTACTCGATCAAGTTTCCGATGTGGGATCGAGCGACACAAATCGTCGCCGACAAAAATAAGGGCTTCGGCTTCTATGATGTGTTCGTGAACTTCGAGCGCTGCTATCACAACACAGCGTTCCTGGTGGGCCTGCGCGGCACCGAGTCGCCCAATCGCTGGCGCACCGTCTCCAGGCATCCGGCCACGATCGGTGGCCAGCCGGTCTACTGGGCCACGCCCAAGGCCGACAACTTCAGCCTGTACCCGCTCTACGACTGGAACTTCCACGACATCTGGAAGTACATCGCCGAGAACGGGCTGCGGTATCACCGCATCTATGACTATCAGTTCAAAAAGGGCTACCCGCTGCAGGAGATGCGCGTCTCGTCGCTGATTCACGAGAAGAGTTTCAAGGCGCTGGTGGACCTGCCCGAGTTCGAGCCGGCCACGTACAACAAACTACTGAAGCGCGCGAAGGGCATCGCGCTGGCGCAGGAGACGGGCAAGAAAGCCAAGTTGTTCAAGGCCCAGCGCTTGCCCAAAAACTTCACGTCGTGGCGCGCCTATCGCGATTTCCTGATCGCGACGCATCCCGATCAGGCCAAGTGCGCCATCATGGCCCAGCGTTTCGCGCGCCATCTCGACAACGAGTATGTGGCGCGCCAACAGTGCCGGCAGTTGATTCTCAACGATTACGAGAACAATCTACCCGTCGACAACCAGCCCGATCCGCGCGACAACTGGATCGCCTACTACCGCGAGGTGCTGTAATGTTCATCAACTCGATCGAGGAGTACACCGCCTACCAACGCACGCTGCAGCCGGTGCTCGTGCCGGGCAAGCGCGGCCGGCAGATTCCGATCCCGTGCGCCAACACGCTCGTGGTCGCGCGCGACCTGGTGATCGCGAACACATATAATCCCAACCACGTCAGCGACGACAAGATGGAATTGCTCAATCAGAGCATCCTCGACAACGGCTTCGCCTTCCCGATCGTGGTGATCTGGGATGACGATCAGCAGTTGTTCGTGGTCGTGGACGGCTTCCACCGCTACATGGTTAGCGGTCCAAAGTGGCTGGATATGAGCCACGTGCCGGTGGCCGTGCTCGATCACGACGCCAAGCAGCGCATGGTGGCCACCTGGCAGTTCAATAAGGCGCGCGGCTCGCACGAGGTGGACCTCGACGCCGATCTGATCCGGGCCTTGATTCAGCAGGGCATGGGCGATGAAGACATCTGCCAACACCTGGGCATCGACCTAGACACGGTGCATCGCTATAAGCAGGTGACGGGCATCGCCGAGTTGTTCCTGCACGCGACCTATTCAAT
>Ga0268298_10000390_pt1 | contig 56758 bp, 46 predicted proteins | sample WWTPWeurt_MetaG_FD_194462 | JGI IMG/M metagenome (GOLD analysis project Ga0268298, IMG submission 194462) | Activated sludge microbial communities from WWTP in Nijmegen, Gelderland, Netherland - WWTP Weurt | ecosystem: Engineered > WWTP > Aerobic digester > Activated sludge | place... | reverse complement strand
ATTAATTTATGAGAAAAAGGAAGGGAAAAGAAAATTAAACAATTTTACTTTTTCTGAGAATTGGTTCCATTAGGCCTAATTCCTGTAGTCTCTAATGTGTATTTATAACGTTTAATTGCTTTTGTTAATGCTTGGGTAATTTCTTGCTGACCAGCCTGGCTATTTAAATAATCTTCTTCTTCCGCATTACTGATAAAGCCAATTTCTACTAACACTGCTGGCATTGCTACAGCCTGTAACACCCATATTCCTTTGCCTCTTTGTTGAGCCTGACGGCTAGGACGGCCTGTTTTAATAAATTCTTCCTCAATTGTTATTGCCAACCTTGCACTTCTATCAAAATATTGCTTTGTTTTTAAGTTTAGTAATATTTCCATTTCAGGATCATCTGGATTAAAATCTCCTAATTCTTTTGCTGTTGCACTATCTAAATATGCATCTTCGTGGCTTTTAACTGCATTTGTTTTTTGATCGGATTTACGTATTGCCCAAATGTAAGTTTCGGTACCTTTTGCAACGCTTGGTGTAGTGTAATATCTATATTGAGGAACTTTACGAGTAGTAGTTTTTTTTGTTTTTCTATTTTTACTTGTAACGGTTTTGTATCCTACTAATTCTCTATGCCTGTTGCCACTTGCAGAGTTGCAATGAATAGAAATAAATAAATCACCTTTTGCAGCATTGGCTTTATCGGCTTTGGTAATTGGAGAATCATAAAAATCTGAAGTACGAGTCATGTACACTTCTACATCTGGTATTTCTTGTTCTATGGTTTTTTGTAATTTTAAAGCCACGTCTAACGAAATTGTTTTTTCATTGGAATATTTGCCTTCTGCACCAATATCTCTTCCACCATGACCTGCATCAATTACTATTTTTCTTAGCTTTTGTTTTTGTATTGGCTGTTGTGCATCTTTAGATTTAAAAGAAAATATACAGGTTGCCAATAAAGTTAATAAAATTAGTAATGAAAATGAAATCCGTTTAGTCATATCAAATAGTTAAATACAAGTGTTTGTATGATGTTTAAAGTATTAGCTCTTATTTTTGCTCAGTTATACTATGAGCAAGTTGTACAAAATTAATAAAAAAATACTTACTGTTTTCATTGTAAGTATTGCTTTGTTTTTTTTAACATTATCATTAGAAGCCAATGTAGTGATTAATAATATTGCTCATCCTCCTATTCAGGATACAATTCCTTCTAAAGTCAAAATTGGCAAAGATTCTATACAAAATAAAAAAACAGATAGCACTAAAGTTTTAACAAAAGATACTTTAGTTTTCTCCAAAGACTCTATAGATGCTCCAGTAAAATATAGTGCAACAGATTCTGGAGTTTTAATTATATCTACCAAACAGTTTATTTTATATGGTTCTGCAACTGCCAAATATCAGGATATGGAGCTTGAGGCTGCAACAATAGAATACTTGCAGGATAAGCAAACTATTAAAGCAAAAGGTTCTTCTGATACATCTAAAAACTCTTTGCATAAAACAAAGTTTAAGCAAGCAGAAATGAGTACACAAAGCGATTCTATTGCATATAACTTAAAAACGCAAAAAGGTATTACTTATAATACTTATTATCAAGAGGGAGAATTATTTGTTAATGCAGGGAAATTAAAAAAAGCAGATAGTAATATTGTTTATGCTTACAAAGGTAGTTTTACAACCTGTAATTTAGATACACCACATTTTAGTTTTAGAACTAAAAAAATGAAAATAATTAATAATAAAATTGGTGTTAGTGGGCCTGCACATCCTGAGTTTGAAGGTGTACCAATTCCTATTTATATTCCTTTTGGAATTTATCCTTTAAATCGTGGTAGAAAATCGGGTATTTTAACCCCAACTTTTACCAGTAGCGAAGATTTTGGATTAGGCTTTGAAGGTATTGGCTATTACAAAGTTTTGAATGATAATTTAGATATTACAACAAGGGCTAATTTTTATACTTATGGTGGATGGAGTATAACTGCAAATAGTAAATATTTAAAAAGATACCGATATGCTGGCAATGTAAATATTGCTGTGCAAAAAAATAAAACGCTAAATCGTTATGCTACAAAATCGGAAGATGAATTTACTAGCTCTTCTTCATACATGATTAATTGGAGCCATAGCAGAGATAGTAAAGCAAGGCCAGGTACAAATTTTACAGCTAACTTAAATTTTGGTAGTACAAGGTTTAACAAAAATATTTTGAATAACCCTTATCAAAATTTCAACAACCAATTATCATCTTCTATTTCATATAGTAAAAACTGGAACAGTAAATACAATTTATCTTTAAACCTTAATCATAACCAAAATAACAAAACACATTTAGTAAATTTAAGTTTACCAAATGCCAATTTTAATGTAGTTACTTTTTACCCTTTTGAAAAAAAAGAAGCCATTGGCACTGCTAAATGGTATGAAAAAATTAGTATTGGATATTCTGGAAATTTACAAAACAGAATTTCATTTTACGATACTGCCTTTAGCTCCTACAAGTTGCTAGATACTTTGCAATGGGGGGCAGAACATAATATACCAATTGGTTTAGCTTTACCTGCTTTAGGCCCTATTAATATTGCACCAAGCATTTCTTTTCAACAAAGATGGTTTGGGCAAAAAACACATAGGTATTGGAGCATGGCAGACTCTTTAGTTAAAACAAGTACAAACAAAGGCTTTTACCTACAAAATAGTATGAGCTTTGGCATTAGTGCCAGCACCAGAATTTTTGGAACTTACCAATTTAAAAAAGGTAAGGTAAAAGCAATTAGGCATGAAATAAGACCATCATTTGGTATTAATTATACACCAGATTTAGTAAGCAAAAATTTTTACAATGTACAAGTAGACACCTCTGGTAGAACCATGCGTTTTTCTGAGTTTGATGGTGGAATTTATAGCTCTTACAATGAAGGAAATTTTGGAGGTATTACTTTTGGTATTGATAACTTACTTGAAATGAAAGTAAGAGACAAAACTGATACAAGCAAAAATGCGGACAGAAAAATAAAATTAATTGATGGGTTTGGCTTTAGCTCTTCGTACAATTTACTAGCAGATAGTTTTGCATTAGGTAGTTTTAATTTATATGTAAGAAGTACATTGTTTGATAAAATAAATATTACTGCAAGTGCCAGTCTTGATCCTTATCAAGTAAATAAATTTGGGCAAAGGGTAAATGCATTTATGCTAAAGAAAGGAAAATTAGGAAGAATAACTAATGGAAGCCTTGCTATTAGTACTAACTTTCAAAGCAAATCTAAAGATGGCAAAAATGAAGAAGATAGTAAAAATGGAATACCCAATGACCCATTTTTAACACCAGATGAACAGCAAAGACAGCTAGATTACATTCGCCAAAACCCTGCAGAATATACAGATTTTAATATACCATGGAAGGTAGATTTATCTTACTCTCTTTCATTTTATCAAGCTATAAAACCAGATTATAGTGGCTACAATACAGAAACTTTTAGTAGCTTAAATTTTAATGGAGATTTTAGTTTAAGCCCCAAATGGAAAGTAGGTGCAACAGGATATTACGATTTAAAATACATGAATTTTCAACAATTTAGCATGTTTATTTCTAGAGAAATGCACTGCTGGCAACTTTCTGTAAATATTACCCCTGTTGGTTTGTGGCGTAGTTTTAATATTGTTATAAGTCCTAAAAGTGGTATTCTAAGAGATTTAAAAATAAATAGAAACAGAACATTCTCTAATCTGTAGTTTTTTTGTTTTTCCAAATCAAACTACCATCTCCATAGCTTAAAAATCTAAAATCATTTTCTAATGCAAAGTGGTAAATTTTTTTCCAATTGTTTCCTGCTATTGCAGCTACCAACAATAACAAAGTAGATTGTGGCTGATGAAAATTAGTAACTAAAGCATCTGCAACTTTTAAATTGTAACCTGGTGCAATAATTATTTGTGTTTTAGTAATAATCTTTTCTTTATTATTCTCAATCATCCATTGTAATAAACTATTTAAGGCATCGTTTACCAAAATTTCTTGAGGTAACTCATAAGCATCCCATTGATTAATGGCAATTTCATTAAATGATGTAAAATTGGTTTGTGTTTTTATTTTCACACCCATCCAATAAAGGCTTTCAATTGTTCTTAAAGATGTTGTACCAACTGCTATAATGGTGGGAAAATCTTTACTTAATAATTGTTCAATAAACTGCCTGGTAACTTCAATATATTCTGCATGCATTTCATGCTCTTGCATTGTTAAAGCCTTTACAGGTTTAAAAGTACCTGCACCTACATGTAATGTAGTATAAATAGGTTGAATATTTTTTGCCTTTAGGTTCTTAACCATTACATCCGTAAAATGCAAACCAGCAGTTGGGGCTGCAACACTTCCATCAAATTTTGCATAAATAGTTTGATAGGTAACTCTATCTTGTTCTGTAGTGCTTCTTTTTATATAAGGTGGTAAAGGAATTACGCCAAACAAATGTAAAAGTTCAGAAAAGCATAGCTCATTATTGTTCCAACAAAATTCAATCAAAAAATAATCATTTTTCTTTTCAATTATTTTTGCTTGTAGTTGAATATTATTTCCATCTTCTTTCAATTCTTTTAGTAAAAAATCTTCTTTCCATTTTTTGGCTCCACCAACTAAACATTTCCAATATACTTTACTTTTTTGCATCATGGCAACAGTAATATCCCCATATCTCTCATCTGGTTCTAAACAAAAAATTTCAATTACACTGCCAGTTGTTTTTTCAAACAATAATCTTGCTTCAACAACTTTAGTGTTGTTAAAAATAATTAAAGAGTTTTCAGGAATATGATTGTGTAAATTATAATAATAGTCTTGTGAAATTTCTTCATTGTTATACACAAGTAGTTTGCTTGTATCTCTTAGAGATAAAGGAAATTTTGCTATTCTTTCTTCAGAAAGTGGATAAGAAAAATCAAGAATAGATAAATGCTTGGGGTGCATTATTGAAAATTAAAGAATGTTATTTATAAAGCTTCCAATATTTTTTCTGCAACTGCCAAATCGCTTGGATGCGTAATTTTTATATTATTATATTCTCCGTCAATCAAGAAAATAGCTGCTCCGGTTGCTTCTACAACAGATGCTTCATCAGTAAAACTTTCCTTATAGGGTTGTTTAAAAGCATCTAAAATAATATTGCTTTTGAAAGTTTGTGGTGTTTGAATTATTTTAATTTTATTTCTATCGGCAATAGAATTGTTTCCATTTTCATCTACCAACCTAATACTATCTGTTGCAGTTATAGCAGGTACTGCATTGCCTTTAATAAGAGCTTGCTGGTAACAATTTATTATTAAATTTTTACTCAGTAAACAACGAACACCATCATGTACAAAAACAATACATTCTTCCTTAATTAATTGCAATCCATTTTGTACAGAATGAAACCTTGTATTACCACCTTTCGTAATTGTTATTCTACTTTTTTCATCAAACAATTCAATAATTTCTCTGCCTCTTTCAATAAACTCTTCTGGCAAAACAAGAATAATTTCTAAATCGTTGTACGAGTTTAAAAAAGTATTAATGGTAAACCACAATACTGGTTTTCCTTTTAATAACAAAAACTGTTTAGGTATAAAGCCACCCATTCGTATTCCATTGCCACCTGCAACAATCACTGCTACTTTCTTCATTTATTATTTTACATTTATTGTTAACGATAAATAGCCACTTCAAAAATACCATCACTATTCTTTACACCTCTATACATTCCTTCGCTATTAAAAAGCATGGCGTAATTTCCTTTTGCATCCACGCCAACCATACCACCTTCTCCTTTTATTTTAACAAGTTTATTGTTTACAACAATATCCATAGCTTGTTGCAAACTACAATTCTTGTACTCCATTAAACAACTTACATCGTATGCAGCAACTGCTCTAATAAACAATTCTCCATGCCCTGTACAACTAATTGCACATGTGTTGTTATTGGCATAAGTACCACCACCTATAACAGGTGTATCGCCAATTCTATTAAATTGTTTGTTGGTCATTCCGCCAGTACTTGTTGCAGCTGCAAGGTTGCCAAAAGCATCGCAAGCAGTTGCCCCTACTGTTCCAAATTTTTTATTTTTAAATAAATTTTCAGATTCATTACTATTGTGATCTAACAAATAATTATCTGTTTCTTTTACTGCTTGCCATTGTTTATATCTAAATTCAGAATAAAAATAATCTTCATTCTCTACTGCTAATTGTTGTTGTTGAGCAAACTCAAATGCTCCCTGCCCACTTAAAAAAACATGGTTGCTATGCAGCATAATTTTTTGTGCAAGCTGAATTGGATTTTTAATATTTTTCACACCTGCAACTGCACCAGCTATTAAATTTTTACCTTCCATAATAGAGGCATCCATTTCATGTTCGCCATTTTTTGTAAACACTGATCCCTTACCTGCATTAAACAAAATATTATTTTCTAATGAAGTTACAGCAGCAACAACTGCATCTGTTGCAGTTCCATTTTTTTCTAATACAGCATAACCGCTCTGCAATGCTTGTTTTAAGCCATCATTATATAATCTTTCAAGTTCAGGGGTTAAGTCGTTCTTCAAAATAGTTCCTGCACCACCGTGTATTGCTAGTGTAAGTTTTTGCATGTATAATTTTTTCATTAATTTGGAAGCACAAATCAAAGAAAAAAAGTTCACTTCATGCAAGAAAATTTATTCTTTAAACTTTTTAAAAATAAAAAATTAACCGCTACCAACTACTTGTTTATAGCCATTAATTTAATACCTATATGGGGCGTTTGGTTTAAAAATTGGGATGCTAGAATAATTTTTATAATTTTTTGTTTAGAAACAGTAATAATTGGCCTTTACAATATTCTAAAAATATTTACTGCCTCCATATTTTCTAATAAAAATGAAATTGTAAACAATAGTAAAGTGCCAAAGCTAGCAGTTGGCTTATTTATCATAGCGTTCTTTATTTTTCATTTTGGATTATTTGTTTTTGTACAAATGAAGATATTTTTAGGTGTTTTAAGTATGAACAAAATGCATATTGAAATGTATGATTTGTTTTTTAATTTAAGAAGCACTTTACCTCGTTATGCACAACTGCTATTGTTATTATTTTTTATAAGTTATGGGTTTGGTGTAATAAAAGAATTTGTAATACCCAAGCAATTTAAAACAGTTAGATTAGAGAAGTTAATGCTTGAACCGTATGGAAGAATAATTACGCAACAATTAGTAGTTATTATTGGTACATTTACTTTGTTTATAAATAAAGATGGAAAAATATTAATACTCATTTTTGTTTTAGTTAAATTGTATTTTGAAGTCTTTATGGACTATAAGGTTTTCCTTAAAGATTCTTACAAGAATAATACAACCAGTCTTTAAATTACATACAACCTAATTAGATTAAATAACAATAAAAATTTATGCAATCAGAAAAAGGAATTTGGAAAGTTATTGCAGCATCTAGCGTTGGTACATTAATAGAATGGTACGATTTCTACATATTTGGAAGCTTAGCTATTATTATTTCTGAAAAATTTTTTCCTCCAGAAAACACTACAACAGCATTTTTAGCAACATTAGCAACCTTTGCAGCAGGCTTTATTGTGAGGCCATTTGGAGCTTTATTTTTTGGAAGACTAGGCGATATGATTGGTAGAAAATATACTTTTTTACTCACCTTAATTATTATGGGTGGAAGTACATTTTTAATTGGATGTATTCCATCTTATCAAACTTTTCATTTTGCACCTTATGTTATTTTATTTTTAAGATTACTACAGGGCTTGGCATTAGGAGGTGAATATGGTGGTGCTGCAACCTATGTAGCAGAGCATGCACCTGAACATAAAAGAGGCTACTATACAAGCTGGATTCAAACCACTGCAACATTAGGCTTATTGGTTTCTTTAGTAGTTATTATTACTACTCAAAACAGCTTAAGCAAAGAAGATTTTAATAATTGGGGTTGGCGGCTACCTTTCTTATTAAGTATTGTGTTGGTATTAGTGTCCATTATTATAAGGCTAAAAATGAAAGAAAGCCCTTTGTTTGCTAAACTAAAAACAGAAGGCAAAACGAGCATTAATCCCATTAAAGAAAGTTTTGGAAAAAGGCAAAATTTAAAATTAGTTTTATTGGCTTTATTTGGTGCAACAATGGGGCAAGGTGTAATATGGTACACAGGGCAGTTTTACACTCAAACATTTTTATTAAAAACTTGTAATTTAAATGCTATTCAAACCAATACCTGGCTTGGAGTTGCATTAATATTAGCTACTCCATTTTTTATTTTCTTTGGCTGGCTGAGCGATAAAATAGGAAGAAAAATAATTTTGTTAACAGGTATGCTATTGGCTGTATTTCTTTATAGGCCTATATTTTCTGAATTATTCTCTATCACTAATACAAAAAATAAACAAGAAGTATCCACAAATATTCATATAAGCAAAACAGTAGTTTTAAATAATAGTGCCGATTCGTTAATAACTAAAACAACAACTACAAACTTTACAGATAACACTGTACTAGTTGAAACAGAAAAATATGTAGAATCTGTTGTAAAAACTGGAAATAATCAACCCAAAGAATCTAAAAAAATAATTACACTGGATAGCCATTATAAATGGAAAATAATTGGTTTAATATTTATTTTGGTATTTTTTGTAACCATGGTTTACGGCCCAATTGCAGCATTTTTAGTAGAACTCTTTCCTACTAAAATAAGATATACTTCAATGTCTTTACCTTATCATATTGGTAATGGTGTTTTTGGTGGGCTTGTACCTTTTATTGCAACATTAATAACTGTTATGCCTGGTAGTAATTATTTAAGTGGCTTATGGTACCCAATCGGTATTGGATTAATTTGTTTTATTATTGGGTTAGTGTATTTAAGCAACAATCAAGTAAAAAATTCATAATTTTAATTTATGCAAAAAATAAAAAAATATTTAGGCATAGTTTGGATAATACTTGCAATACTTTCTGTAATTATTTTAATAATAACTGCAATTGAAAATATTGCCTCAAAAGGTGGTGCAGATATTCATAATCCAATACCTTGGATAATAATAATTACTATTTACTTACCCATTGCTTTCGGTTTTGCCCTATTTGGTTATTATGCATTTAAAGAAGAATACCATGTATAATTATAAGACTAGTATTAATAGCTGCTTTACTTTTGCTGCATGAATTATAAAGATTTAAGAATTGTTTTTATGGGTACGCCAGAGTTTGCTGTAGCATCGTTAAATGCTTTGGTAAATGCAGGTTGCAATATTGTTGCTGTTGTAACTGCACCTGATAAACCTGCTGGACGTGGGTTGCAGCTTAATGAAAGTGCTATAAAAAAATATGCTGTTGCAAATAATCTTAAAATATTACAACCTGTAAAATTAAAAAGTGTAGATTTTATTGAAACATTAAAAAGTTTAAAAGCAGATGTACAAATTGTAGTAGCCTTTAGAATGTTACCTGAAATGGTTTGGAATATGCCTACTATGGGAACCATAAATGTACATGGAAGTTTACTGCCTCAATACAGAGGGGCAGCACCAATAAACTGGGCAGTTATTAATGGAGAAAAGTTTACAGGCGTTACTACATTTAAACTAAAACATGCAATAGATACTGGCAATATTTTATTACAAGAAAGTTTAGCCATAGATGAAAATGAAACTGCAGGAGAAGTGCATGATAAAATGAAAGAACTTGGAGCAGAGTTGTTATTAAAAACAATACAACAACTTGCAGAAGGCAAATTAATTGAACAAGAACAAAATAAATTGAATAATACATTAACCTTGAAACACGCACCAAAGCTTTATTCTGAAAATGGGAAAATAGATTTCTCTAAAACAGTGGAGGAAGTACATAATTTGGTTAGAGGCTTATCTCCTTTTCCTGGTGCATATACTTTTTTAAATAATAAATTATTAAAAATTTATAGAACAATCAAAGAAGTAAGTGATGAACCATTAGAGGTAGGTAGCATAAAAAGCGATGGAAAAAAATATTTTAAAATGGCTTGTTGTAATGGGTATATAAATATTTTAGAGTTACAGTTAGAAGGTAAAAAAAGAATGAAAATAGAAGATTTTTTGAGAGGAAATAAAATTCAATAAGCATAAAAAAAGTGGAGCCGAAGGGAGTCGAACCCTTGTCCAAACAAATTCGCCATAAGTTTTCTACATGCTTATTACTGCATTAATTGTAGGGAAAATACAGGGGCAGCACCAACCAATATTATCCTTAGCTGAATGATCTTAATTTACTATCACAGCCTTTAGCAAAAGCAACTTTTATTTGTTTTGAGTCGGCGGCGGTACTTGGTAAAAAGTAAACCTGTACGGCGGCCCAAATGACTAACTAATCACTGATTAGGCAGCCATGGCATACTGAGTATTGCCATTTAAAGTTTGAATATTCAGATTAAAGTGCTAATTATACAACGCACTGCATGCTTATACTTACAAAGAACTTTGCTGTCAAAACCAATACGGCCCCAAACATTTATTTTACTGTAACAACAATAATTTTAAGGTAGAATTGTTACAAAAAACATTCCAATATCAACTAATTTTTTTATTTAAATAACCTACCCTTTAAACAATCTTAAAAAATCTAAACCTAATGCATACACCATTAAACCTAATAATAAAAACATGCCTACAGTTTGTGCATACTCCATAAATTTATCGTTAGGTTTTTTGCCTGTAACCATTTCAACTATACAAAATAATGCATGGCCACCATCTAAAGCAGGTATAGGTAAAATATTCATAAATGCTAGTATGATAGAAAAAAGAGCAGTTAAGGTCCAGAAGTTTTGCCAATCCCACACTTTGCTATAAATACTACCAATACTTATTACACTACCTAGGCTATCACTTACTTTATCTTTTCCTTGAAATAGTCTTTTAATTCCTTCAATATATTTGTCTAAACTTGACCAACATAAATTAAAGCCAACAGGTATAGCTTCTAATAACGAATAATTTTTCACATCTATTTCAAAGCCTAAATCTTTTAACCCTTTAGTTCCTGCACCAATTTTTGCATTATCGCTAAGTGTTACAGGCAAGGTTAAAGTATCCTTATTTCTAATTACTTTAAATGGAACAGTTTTAGAGGCATAGTTTACAATTACATTTTGAAAATCGTTAAAGTATGGCGTTGCAATACTATCTACTGCAATAATATAATCATTCTTTTTTAACCCAGCTTTTGCTGCACCTTGGCCTGCCATTACTGTATCTATTATAAATGGAATACGAATACTTGCTATGCCATTGCCTTTATTCTTTTTTAATTTAGTTAAAAATTCTTCGGTTACATTCAATTGCATATTTTCACCATTTCTAACTATAGAAATATTGGAGGCATTACTTAATATTATTTGGCTTGCAATTTTTCTATCTGTAGCATCTGTAACATCTTCTGACCCTACTTTATAAATAATATCTCCATCTTTTAAACCAATCATTTTACCAATTGAATCAGCAACAATTCCGTATTTTAAATTTTTGCCTTGTAATTTTTCTTCGCCCCAGTACCAACTAATTCCAATAAAAATAATTATTGCTAAAAGAATATTTACAACCACTCCACCAATCATTATGATAAGTCTTTGCCAAGCCGGCTTTGCCCTAAATTCATTTGGTTTAGGTGGTAATTTCATTTGCTCTTTATCCATACTTTCATCAATCATTCCAGCAATTTTTACATAGCCACCAAAAGGCACCCAACCAATACCCCATTCTGTTTCACCAATTTTCTTTTTAAATAAACTAAACCATGGGTTAAAGAATAAATAAAATTTTTCTACTTTACATTTAAACCATTTTGCAGGAAAATAATGACCTAATTCGTGCAACACAACTAAAATTGAAAACGATAATACAAACTGCCCTGCTTGTATTAAACCACCATTCCAATCAACTGCTATCAATTCCATAATTATTTAAACTTTTATTTTATATTTTGTTATTGTAAAAAATATTTTTTTTGAGAAAATCTTTTGTAGCAATAGTTTTAAAAATTTTACAATTCTACTAAAGAGGCTGCAAAATTACGTGCCTCACCATCGCTAACAAACAATTCTTCTAACGTGGGATTAGCAATAAAGGGTATTTTGTTAATAGTTCTTTCTACCATTTCGGTAATATCTAAAAAGCCAATTCTGTTGCGTAAGAAGGCAAATACAGCTATTTCATTGGCTGCGTTTAAAATACATGGCATGTTGCCACCTTGTACTAAAGCATTAGTTGCCAGTATTAAATTTCTGAAAGTTTTAACATCTGGCTCTTCAAAATTTAGGGTATCTGGTTTGCGAAAATCGTAACGAGGAAAATTATTTTCTATTCTATAAGGAAAAGCCATTGCATATTGAATAGGCAATTTCATATCGGGTAAGCCCATTTGTGCTTTTATACTGCCATCTTCAAACATTATCATACTATGAATAATACTTTGTGGATGAATAACTACTTGTATTTGCTCTGGCTTTAAATTAAATAACCACTTGGCTTCTATCATTTCAAGCCCTTTATTCATAAGTGTTGCAGAATCTATTGTAATTTTAGCACCCATTGACCAATTAGGGTGTTGTAATGCATGGTCTCGTTTTACATTAACTAAAAAATTAGGTTTTTTGCCTCTAAATGGGCCACCACTTGCAGTTAAAATAATTTTTTCAATTTTATTTTTTCCCTCACCTACCAAGCATTGAAATATGGCAGAATGTTCACTGTCAACAGGAATAATGCCTACATTTTTTTCTACTGCTTTTTGCATTACTATTTCTCCGGCAACTACTAAGGTTTCTTTATTGGCCAATGCAATAGGTTTGGCTGCATCTATTGCCTTTAATGTTGGTTTTAAACCAGCATATCCTACAATGGCTGCCAACATCATATCATAACAATCCATACCGGCTGCTTCTTCAATTGCATGTTCGCCTGCCATCACTTTTACATTAGTATTGGCTAAAGCTTCTTTAACGAGAGCGTATTTTTTTTCATCGCCAATTACAACTACATCTGGTTTAAACTCTACTGCTTGTTTTATTAATAATTCATGATTATTTTGAGCTGTAAGTATGGATGCACAAAATAAATTTTTATTGGCTGCAATTACTTCTAATGCTTGCGTACCAATTGAACCTGTAGAACCAAATATGCCTATACGTTTAACGCTCATTTTTTATTGCTTTTGGCAGAAGCGTAAAGATAGGGCTAATAGGAAAATTTGAAACATTAAATTAAATCAAAATTTTTCTTGTGAATATTTTAGTTGGCTAAAAAAAATAATAATCTACATTTGTAAACTTCGCCATAAATACCTTTACTTTGTCAACCTTTTGGGGGTTTAGCTCAGTTGGTAGAGCGTTTGCATGGCATGCAAAAGGTCAGCGGTTCGACCCCGCTAATCTCCACTAAATAAGTTCATAAAATTTTTTTTGTTTTTAAATAAGGATTGCAAGTTGCAACTACGTATTTGCTGAGTAGATGAAAGTGGAAGGTAAACAAGTATGAACGAATTAAAATGTAGAGTTATCGTGTGAAATAGTTAGATTAAGGGCATAAAAAAAGCCCGAAATATCAGGCATTACTGCTTCTAAAGAACTGTTGCTGTGTAAAAGTAGGAGAAAAAGTTAAAACAAGAAAATTATTTAAACATTTTTTCAAACTCTGCTTTTGTGATAATTTTAAGTTTTGGGAATTTCTTTTGTAAAATTTCTTTTTGGCTTAAAATGTGATAGTCGCCACTGGTTACAAAACCACTATTGGTTTGCAATGCAAGGGCAATAATGTAATTATCGTCTGCATCGCCGGGTATATAACTTTTTACAGGTTGGGTAAGTTTAAAAAACTGACCGACCGACTTAATAAAATCAATAGCATTTTTTACAGAAATGTTTCTATTTTGAAAGTAGGGGCGTTGTAAAACATCGGCAACTTCAGACAATAATTCATTGCAATAGAAAAGAATTATATCTTTTTCTCTAACAATTGTGTTAATGAAATACGTTTCGTTGTTTAGTAATATAGAAATCCAAATGTTTGTATCAAACACGAACTTTTTGTTTCGCATTTTGTTTGCGTGTTTCATGCTTTATTCGGTCAATTTCTTGTAAGGAAATTTTTTTAAGATTTTGTCCAAACTCTCCGTAAATGCCAACGGCAATACATTCAGAAAGAATGTATTTTTTTTGTTTTTCGCTCATTTTTTCTAAAAGTTCTACCACTTTCTCAATAGTAGGGTCAAATGTTAATACAATAGCCATAAAAAACGTTTTTACAAATATAAGTTTTTTTGTTGGTGTAAGAGATAGGGGTAGAAATTATAACCACGAAGAAATTTTGTAAGGCAGCAGTTTTAAGCCTTTGTATGCAGTAAAATCTTTAGAGTTTTCTGTAAGTAGTGGCACTTTATTAGCAATGGCAATAGATGCGATTAAAAAATCTAACTTTTGTTTGCTGCCAACTTGATATTTTATTGCCAAATTGTTTGCAACAGATGCGGCAGCCGTATTTAACTCTATAACAGGATATTGTTGTAAATATTTCTTCACTTCCAATTTTGCATTACCTGCAGCACCTGATAATATTTCCAAGTAATTAATTCTTGTAATAGCCATTTCGGTTACTCCGTTTTCTTTAAATACATTATTCATTTTATTGTAATGATAGTACAAATGAAAAATGGCGGTGCTATCCAAAATTACTTTCATTGTTTTATGTAGCTTAAATCAACTTTCTTTTTTTGCAATTCACGTGTGGCTTTTAAAATAGCTTCAACAGAGCCTTTTTTAGGTTTTTTTCCTGCTGCTTTTATGGGTGTATTGCTTGCTGCTTTTCTAAATACTGTTTGCATGGCTGTAGTGTTTGTACAAAAATAAGCACTATGCTTTTCATCGAGCATAATTTTCTAAGTTTTTACTACGAGCAAATTTTGCTGCTGCCAAAACAGCTTCATAACTGCCTTTTTTAGGTTTTGTGGCTGTTTTTTTGGCAGTAACTTTACCTTTGGTTTTTGTTTCTGTTTCTCTGTATTCCATAAAAAGCTTTTTTACAAATATAAGTTTTTTTGTTAGTGTAAGAAGTAGGAGAAAAAGTTAAGTTACCAAATTCTTTTTACAGGGTAGCTATCAAACAACTTATCTGAACTTATTATTTGGTATTTGCTTACCATGCTTTGGGAAATAATCATTCTATCAAAAGGGTCTTTGTGGTGGTTGGTCATATTGCCCACTTGGAGTACATGCTGTATTTGTATTGGAATAATTTTGCATTGCAAAACTTTAGAGCCGCTGTTTATATAGTCTTTTAAAGATATATGGAGTTGTAATTTTTTCAGATTGGTTTTTATAGCTATTTCCGAAACACTGCTGCACTAATATATAAATTGCCGCCATTGGTAGTAATAATTTGTTCGGCTTGCCTACCTAAATTTTGTGGTGCTGTGTAAGCCCATAAAAAAGTATGTGTGTCTAAAATATATTTCATTATAACAACCAACCTTTTTTAGATGGTACTAATTCCATAGGCTCAAAAGCATCTTCTGACCATGTGACTAAACCTTTGCCTGCACCTAATACAACTTTCTTTTTAGGTGTTTTTTTTGCAGGCTTTACTTCCTTAATTGCTTTCTTTGTTTTTGTTTTAAATTCCATAAAAAGCGTTTTTACAAATATAAGTTTTTTTGTTGGTGTAAGAAGTAGGGTAAAAAGTATTATAGCCAAAAAGTTTTTTGGTATTCGTGCAGCTTTATACTTTCAAATATTTTAAAGTCATCAATATTATGTGTAACTAATATTGTATTTGCTTTTAAGGTATCTTGTGCAATTAAAAAATCGCCCAAGCTGCTATTTCGTTTATCGCTTCTTTGTTTTTTAAATTCATGCTTCATACACAAGGCAAAAAGTTTTTGATTTTCTTTCTCCTGCAATACTTTAAACTGGTGCAAAAATTTTCTTGCTTCAATTTTGTGTTTTAGTCTTGTGCCGCCTAAAAATTCGGCATAAGATATTTGAGAAATAGTTAGCTCTTTGTCTTTAAAATAGTCAAGCGTTTTTAATGCTTCACGTTTATTTCGGTATAAATCTATAATTACATCTGTATCTAAAATAACTACTCCCATACAAATTGAATAGGATTTTTTTTTGCTCTAATTACACCTTGCATTACGGCTTCGTAGCTGCCTTTTTTGGTAGGCTTTTTGGCGGCTGTTTTTTTTGCAACAGCCTTACCTTTGGTTTTTGTTTCTGTTTTTCTGTATTCCATAAAAAGCGTTTTTACAAATATAAATTTTTTTGTTGGTGTAAGAGGTAAGTGGAAAAGGTTATAAGTCCTAAAATTTTTCTTTAAATATGTTTTCTGGTGGAAAAATTAAATCCCAGTCTTTTCCCCAAACAATATTTTGGTTTTCTATTTTAAAGGCTTTAAAATGGCGTGGCTGCCTGTACTTTTGGTAATAGCCTTGTGCATATTTTTCTAATGCTTTGGTAAAATCTATGGGCTTTGTAATACCATTGGCAAAAGTTACCAATAAGGTATAATCATGCAAAAAAATAGCATTTGTAATATTGTAGTTTATACTCTGCGTTTTACTTCTATGCAGGTTACTTTCTTTTTGTAATAATGTATTGTTTCCCATTGCTCTTTTATTTTATTGGCATATACCCGTACAAATTTACGCATTTCGGTAACTTCTTTTGCCGTAAGGTGTGGCTTACCTTTTATATTTTGGTCTTCTATCGTTAAAATTCCATTATTGTACAGTAATATAAATTTTCCTTCTCTGTCTTGTATTTTGGCGTGTATGTGTACAGGCAAATGGTCGTGTGCATAAATGTAAATCAGATAACCGAAATATTTAAAAATTTTGGGCATGGTAAATTGTATGGTTTAAATAAATTGTTGTTGTGTGCATGGTATGGCTCTATAATTTGTTTACCATCTATTTTATCGTTTATTAAAGCTACTTTCCAAACTTTTATACCAAAGCTGCTGCCAGTAAACCTATGTGTTACTTGTTCAAAATTTAACTGTTTTAATGCTATGCCAATATTTCTATCTTTAATTATTTGGCACATTGTAAGTATTCTTAAATAATCTCTTATAATAGATGCAGGTAGTAAATAATAAGTATCGTTTTCGGCAGGCTTTTTAAAATATAGGTTGCAATACTCATACTCTTGCGTTACATGAAGGAATTGTTTATTATTTTCTTCCAGCTCTACAATATCGGTAGGTGTAACATAGTAATTATTTGTATTTTCTCTGTAGTAGTGGTAGGCTTCTGCCCAAATATCATCTATTTTTATTTTGCTGTATTCCTGGTCATTTATTTTCTCTACTTTAAAACAAAGAAAACGCCTGTTGCCTGTGGCATCTACTAAAAAATCTTCATCATTAGTGCTTGCCATAAAGTTGGCTATTCTAAAGCCTTGTGTTTCTAACTTGCCATAAGGTTTACGCCCTTTAATATCTGGCAAACTAAACAACTCTTTTACTTTGTTAGCATCTTTTTTGTTTAGGTTTTTTAATCTCCACACTTTTTCCTTTAAATTTGTTTATTATGGTTTTTTTTAAACAACTTGCAGAATACCTTTTTATTAAAAAAAGAGACCCTAATGAGCCTAGAACTCAATGGACAAAGTACATGCACGGCATGAACAGAATTTCTTTATTTATGTTTTTAATTGCTTTACTGATAATTACTTTTAAACTGTTTATATTACCTTTTTTTAAAGGTTAATAAAATCTACAATAATTTTTGCAGCCAATGCAGAGGGTTGTTGAGAGATGCTTAAAATTTGCTTTAACTCTGTGTAATCTTTTTGTAATTGCTGTTTTCTTTGTTCGTTGTTTAGTAAACTATTTAATTCGGTAGTAAGATTTGTAACTGTTAATTTATTTTGAATTAATTCGGTAACAACTAATTTATCCATTATTAAATTTACCAACGATATATATTTTATATTAATTAGCCTTTTTGCTATTTGGTAGCTAATATTACTTCCTTTATAACAAACTACTTCTGGCACTTCAAACAATGCAGTTTCTAAAGTTGCTGTACCACTTGTTACTAATGCAGCTTTACTTTGCATTAATACATTATAAGTATCGTTTCTAAAAAATTCAACATTTGGTTGAACAGGTAAGAACTGATTGTAAAAATCATCATCTTGCCCTGGGGCTTTAGCAACTACAAATTTATAATCAGGAAAAGCTTTTGCCACTTCTAACATAATGGGTAGTTTTTTTATAATTTCCTGTTTTCTACTACCTGGTAATAATGCAATAAATTTATTAGAAGAGTTGTTAGGTGCTGTATAATTTGCTTTAAATTGATTTATTGCTTCAATTAATGGATGCCCTACATAATCTACCTTCCAATTCCATTTTTTTTGGTAGTAGGTTTGCTCAAATGGTAAAATGCAAATCATTTTATCAATGCATTGTTTCATTTTTTTCACTCGTCCTGCCTTCCATGCCCAAACTTGTGGAGATATGTAATAAACAATTTTATATCCTTGTTTTTTTGCCCATTCTGCAATTCTTAAATTAAAACCAGGATAGTCTATTAATACTACCACATCTGGCTTAAAACTATTTATTTGCTGTTTACAAAATTTTATATTTTTTAATATGGTTGGCAAGTTTTTTACTACTTCAATAAAGCCCATAAAAGCCAACTCTTTATAATGTTTTAAAAGAGTAGCACCTGCATTTTGCATAAGGTTTCCGCCCCAACATTGTATAATAGCATTATCATCTGCAAGGCGTAATTGTTTAATTAAATTACTACCATGCAAATCTCCACTTGCTTCTCCTGCTATTATAAAATATTTCATATTACTTGCAAAGTACAATGATGTAATTCATATTTTGAAAGAATCAGAAATAAAAAAATCAGCCAAAATAAATGCAACAATTTAAGATGGCTGATTGTACTTAATGTTTAATGGTTTAGATATTAAATTCTATACCTTGTGCCAATGGTAAACTGCTACCCCAATTAATTGTATTGGTTTGCCTACGCATATATGCTTTCCATGCATCGCTACCACTTTCTCTTCCTCCACCAGTTTCTTTCTCTCCTCCAAATGCACCACCAATTTCTGCACCACTTGTGCCAATGTTTACGTTTGCAATACCACAATCGCTACCTTTATGAGATAAGAATAATTCTGCCTCTCTCACATTCAAAGTCATAATAGCTGAGGATAGGCCTTGTGGTACTTGATTTTGCATTGCAATAGCCTCTTCTATTTTATGATATGGCATAATATATAATATAGGAGCAAAAGTTTCGTGTTGAACAATGGCCATATTATTATTGGCTTCTGCAATACAAGGCTTAACGTAACAACCAGATTCAAACCCTTCTCCTGTAAGTACTCCACCCTCTACAATAAATTTACCACCTTGTTGTTTGCATTGTTCAATAGAGGATAAATATTGTGTAACTGCATCTTTATCTATTAGTGGGCCAACATGATTTTTACTATCTAAAGGATTACCAATTTTTAGTTGCTGATATGCATTAATTAATTTTTGTTTAAGAGTATCATAAATGCTTTCATGAATTATTAACCTTCTTGTAGTAGTACAACGTTGACCTGCAGTACCAACAGCTCCAAAAACACTACCAATTATTGCCATATCAATATCTGCATCTTTAGAAATAATAATTGCATTATTGCCACCTAATTCTAAAATAGTTTTTCCTAAACGTTGTGCTACTGCAGCATTTACAGCTTTTCCCATTCTTGTACTACCTGTTGCACTTACTAAGGCAACCTTAGCATCCTGGCTTAGCCACTCTCCTGCTTCTTTGTATCCTTGTATTAAACAATTTACTCCTTCTGGTACATTATTTTTTTGAAAAACTTCCGACACAATATTTTGTACTGCAATAGAACAAAGTGGTGTTTTTTCACTAGGCTTCCAAATACATACATTACCACAAACCCAAGCTAATGCAGCATTCCAACTCCAAACAGCAACAGGAAAATTAAAAGCTGAAATAATACCTACAATACCTAATGGGTGCCATTGTTCATACATTCTGTGGTTAGGTCTTTCGCTATGAATAGTTAAACCATACAACTGACGAGAAAGGCCTACAGCAAAATCACATATATCAATCATTTCCTGTACTTCGCCTAAACCTTCTTGTAAGCTTTTACCCATTTCGTAGCTCACTAATTTACCCAATGGTTCTTTCTTTTCACGCAGTGCGTTTCCTATTTGCCTTACAATTTCTCCTCTTTTTGGGGCAGGCCACAAACGCCACTCTTCAAAAGCTTGTTCTGCTTTTGTTACAATACTTTTATACACGTTGTTTGTGGTACTATTTACCGTACCAATTTCATTTCCATCTACCGGTGAAAAGCTTTTTATGAGTTGTCCATCAGAGGGTAGCCATTGTGTGCCTGTAGAACTGCCATTATTATGATTTTGTAATTGTAATTCGTGTAAAAAATTCATATCCTAAAATTTAATGTTGCAAAGTAAAGGAATGTATGGTATCTAAAATTTGGTTTATTAATTTATCCATCTTCTCACTACAAATCTTTTTCCTGATGTATTATTCCAATTATTTACAGGCTTTTTATCTTTTAAAATAATCTGTAACCTTTTTGTTAAGTCAGTTGTTTTTACTCCTCCATCTGGGGTACTTTCTATAGTTGTAGTTTCGTTATACACCACCACAACATGGCCATTCCAAACTATTAAATCTAAAGGCTTTAAAAGTTTAGCAATTTGAGAAGCATTTAAATTTTCAATATTGTCAACTGCGTTTCCATAATTAACTAAAGAAGAAGTATTTCTTGGAGTAAAGCCATCTGTTGCCTGATAAATTAAACCTGAGCAATCAACACCTTTTAATATCCATAAATTTTTGGTGGTTTGATTTATTGTGCCTTTGGGCTTGTAAAGGTTAAGCATTTCTATAACCCCATTAGGTGTGTTGCCTCCCCACATATACGGAAAGCCTTCCAACTTCTTCATTCTACTTAATATATCTTGTTGATTTGGCAATTTTGTAACTCTTTCAGTTGGCTTTAGTTTTGAAAGCTTTACAAAACGGCTATCAATATATAATTTTTTATTGCTGTAGGGGTAATCGTTTGTGGTTATTTCATATATATTGTAACCCTTTTGTGGTATTGTTTTTACAATATTAAACACAGTTTTAGGATATGCTATAAATTCCATTTCTCTTATTAAACCTTGCTTGTCTAATTTTATTTGGTTGCCATTTACGCCTCCAAACACTGTTGAAAAATTGTTGGAGTTTAATACAGGTGTATAGTTTATTGCAATAGCAAAATTATTTTGAGCAGTGGAGGCGAAATAATTAAATAGTAATAAAAATAATACTGTAGTGCAGTGTTTGTTCAACATACATTTATGTTTACGTTTAAAGCAAATTTGAGAGTAAAAATTGAAATAAAAATGTAAAAAAATATAAACAAATACTACTCCTGTAAATTGTGTTGTGTTAATATATCGTAAACAGAAGAAAAACTGCTGCCAATTGGTATTTCTTTTCCTGCTACAAATACTTTATGTTTATTAAACTTTTCTACTTTATTAAGTGGTATTATATAAGAACGATGTATTCTAACAAATTCATCTGCTGGTAATTTTTCAAGCATGTTTTTAAGAGTCATTAAAGTTAACACAGGATAGGGTTTTATATAAATTTTTATATAATCATCTAATGCCTCAATTAATTCTATTTCTGCTAAATTTATTTTTTGTATCTCGTAGTTTACTTTTACATTAATAAAGTTTTGCACTGTTGTTATATTATTTCCTTCAATTGCTGTGCTTGCTTTATTGGCAGCTATTAAAAATCTTTCAAACTCAAAAGGCTTTAATAAGTAATCAATTGCATTAACGTTAAACCCTTCTAAAGCGTAATCTTTAAAAGCAGTGGTGAAAATTACAGAAGGCTTAATTGGTAAACTTTTAAAAAATTGTAAGCCATTTATATCAGGCATTTGAATATCTAAAAACAACAAATTAATTTTATTATTTTTTAAATATAAATATGCTTCATTGGGGTTAGTAAAAGTTTTTTCGAGAGTAATAAAATTAATTTTATTACAATACTGTTGAATAATTTGTAAAGCCAAAGGCTCATCATCTAAAGCTATTGCACTAATCATTTTTATATATTTATTTCTAGAAAAACTTTAAAATTAAAAGTATTATTAGTAATGTTAAGTGTGTAATTGTCTTTATACAACAACTCTAATCTTCTTTTTACATTACTTATTCCAATTCCTGTAGATGACTGTAAAATATTTTGTGTTTGCACAATGGTATTAGAAGAAATAAATTGTAAACATTTTTCGGTGGTATTTATTTCAATTTCAATTGCAGATTGTTCAACTGTGCTTACACCATATTTAAAAGCATTTTCAATAAAAGGAATTAATAATAGTGGTGCAACTTTTATGCCATCAATTGTTCCATTTACAGTAAAACTTACAGACACTTTATTTGTAAGCCTCACCATTTGTAAATCTATATAATTTTTAATATGGTCTATTTCCTTCTCAAGTAAAGTTTTTTCTTCTTGTACTTCGGTTAGCATATACCTCATTATAGAAGAAAGCTTTAAAACGGATGCTGCTGTTTTATCGCTTTGCACAACAGCTAAAGAGTAAATATTATTTAGAGTATTGAAAAAAAAGTGAGGGTTTACCTGAGATTTAAGATAGGACAACTCTGCATTTACTTTTTGATGTGCAATTTGTTGTTTAGTTCTCTCAAAACTCATCCACTGTCCTATAGCTTTGCTACATATACCAATGGTAAGTATTAGAAAAAAAACTGCAAACGACCCAGGAAAATAAACAATGGTTTTAATTTTAGGTTTAAGTTGTTGAGTATTTGCATCAGTAGTATTTTTTTCAATAATTGCTTCACGTTGATTTCTTTCTTCAATAAATTGCTCTTGCAATGTTTCCTTAGATTGACCATTTATTAAAAAAGCAATTTCTTTTGGCACATACAAATAGGCAATAAAAAAAATGGAAATAATTACAGAGTATATAAACCATCTTTTTTTAAATAATAATTTTGGTATTAATACAAGTGTATTAAAGTAATAAAAGAGAAGTAAAAAAATATTTATAACAATGTATAGTACCACTAAATATTTTGAAACTTGAACTGAAATATCTTTTGGTTGAGGAGAAAAAATATAAGGTAATAGAAAAAAGCAAATCCATACTGCAATATGAATACTGATATTTAGTATTTTTTTTTGTTTAAACAATTTATTAAAAATTGAGATAGCTAAAGTAGCTTAATTTTTAGATTTATATAGTAGTAAATTTATAGTAAATAGTTATTTACTTTTGTATGAAAAACCTTTAATAACCATTCATTTCTTTTATTAATGACCATTTTTTTTTCTAAATACCAAGGCACAGGCAATGATTTTATAATTATTGACAACCGTGAGAACAAAATAAATTTATCTTACCAACAAATAAATTTTTTATGTAATAGAAAGTTTGGCATTGGTGCAGATGGATTAATGTTACTAAATAGCCATAGCCTATACGACTTTGAAATGATTTACTATAATGCAGATGGGCACGAAAGCTCTATGTGTGGCAATGGAGGAAGATGTATTACACAATTTGCACATGATATTGGTTTAATAAAAGATAAGTATTTATTTACTGCAATAGATGGTTTACACGAAGCAGTTGTTAAAGACATTGTGTACTTAAAAATTCAAGATGTTAAAGGTGTAGAAAATGAACATAACGAAGTTTTTATTTTAAATACAGGATCTCCACATTACATAAAAATTTTGCCAAGTATTACAGATTTAGATGTATATACTGAGGGTAAAAAAATAAGATACAACTCTAGGTTTGAAAAAGAAGGGATAAATGTAAACTTTGTTCAACGTATTAATGATAACACCATTAAAGTAAGAACTTATGAAAGAGGTGTAGAAGATGAAACATTAAGTTGTGGTACAGGTGTAACTGCTGCTGCATTAGTTAATGCAACTACAGTAGGGTTTAATGAAGTTAATATACAAACTATTGGAGGTAATTTATTAGTTCAATTTTCAAAAGAAAGTGATCAGGTGTTTCATAATATTTGGCTATGTGGTCCTGCCAATTTTGTTTTTTCAGGTTCCATTTCTATATAACTTCTTCTACTTAAAAATTGAAATTTTTGTTTAGGAAACATACTGTAATTTCGTTGCCTTAATACTTATTTCTAACAAAAACAAATGGGTTATTTATGATTCAGTATTTTAAAAACATAGAGGGTAAAACCGTAGAAATAAGTAAGCCAGAAAATGATATTTGGGTAAACCTAGTGCCACCTTTTAAAGAAGAAGACTTTACCGATTTAAGTAATAATTTAGATATTCCTATTGAGTTTTTGAGAGATTCTTTAGATATTGACGAAAGATCTAGATATGAACTTGAAGACAATGTAAAATTTATAGTAATTAAAACTCCAGCCGAAAATAATTCTTTTAATGATAGCGATGCCTTTTATATTACAATACCTATTTGCATCATTTTAACCCATAACCATATTGTTACTGTTAACTCTTTTGACAATGGAGCAATTAAAAAGTTTTTAAACACTTTTCAAAATAGGCAAACAGATAAAAGAAATATGATGGTATTAAAAATTTTTGAAAAGATTGTACAAGATTATTTAGGCTATTTAAAACAAATTAATAATCGCAGAAACCAGTACGAACAAAGTTTATACGATAGTAACAGTAACGAAGATTTATTAAATTTAATGCGTATTCAAAAAAGCCTTACTTATTTTGTTACTGCTTTGCGTAGCAATGAAATGCTAATGATGAAATTAGAAAGAACAAATTTTTTAGGGCTGAATGAAGATGATAGAGAATTGCTTAGAGACTTGATTGTAGATACCAGCCAGGCCTTAGAGATGGCAAATATTTATGCAAATATTTTAAGTAGTACAATGGATGCATTTGCAAGTATTATAAGCAATAATTTAAATAATGTAATGAAACGTTTAACTTCTATTACTATTATTTTATCGTTACCAATTTTAGTAACCAGTATTTATGGAATGAATGTTGAAATTCCGTACCAACACTCTTCACATGCATTTTATATACCTGTAATTCTCTCTTTAATAATATCGGTAGTTATTGGTTGGTATTTTTTAAAGAAGAAATGGTTTTAAGTATTTTTCTTTGGAATAACAGCTTTGGGTTTTTGATCTTTATTGGGTAAAGTAGCAGGTGGTTGTTTTTTTTCTGTTTTATTTTTGTTGTCTTGATTATTTTTATTGTCTGAATTTTGAGTTTCATTTGTTTGAGTAGGTGTGGTAGAGTCATCATTATATTCACTACTTTCCTCCCCATATTCAGAGCTAGTGCCTGCTCCGCCATCTTCTGTTTCACCCCCTGGTACAGGGGTAAAGCCACTTATTCCATCAATAATAATATCATTAGTTAATGCCTCTGGCTTAGCAAAAGTGCTGGTTACATCTAAACCACATGCAGGGTCTCTAGATGCTTTTTCATAAAAATATGCCCAAATTGGTAAAGCAGCAGAAGCACCTTGCCCTATTGCTGTTGAATTAAATCGAATAAATCTATCATCGCAACCAACCCAAGTACCTGCTAATATTTGAGGTGTATATCCTATAAACCAAGCATCACTATTGTCATTGGTGGTTCCTGTTTTACCTGCAATTTTTCCTTTTACATCATAACTCCAAATTCTTCTACCTGTTCCAAATTCCATTACTCCTTCCATCATTTTTATTACTGAGTATGCTGTAACATCACTAATAACTTCTTTACGCTTTGGAGTAAAAGTTTCTAATACATTTCCGTTTCTATCTTCAATACGTGTAATAAACATGGGTTGTACATTAAAGCCTCTTCCAGGAAACATGGTATAGCCTTGTAACATTTCATATAACGAAATTTCACAAGCACCTAAAGCCATACTAGGGTAAGCATCTAATTTAGTTTTAAAATCGCAACGTTTTAAAAAATCAACAAACCTTCTTGCTCCATTATTGCCAGAATTATCTAACTGTTTTATAATATAAGCAGATGCACAGTTTCTTGAACCAGCTAATGCTTGTGCCATAGGCATTGTAGCACCTGTGCATGTTTTACTTGTTGCAGGTACTAAGCCATAAGAACCAAAACTTTGTTGTACATCTTGTACCATTGATGTTGGTGTAAGGCCTGCCTCTTCTATTGCCAAACCATAAAGTAATGGTTTAATGGTAGAGCCTACCTGGCGTTTAGTATTAAAGTTTACGTGGTCGTATTTATAGTTTTTAAAATCTATTCCACCAACCCAGGCTTTTACTTCTCCAGTAATTGGATCCATTACCATAAAACCTGCTTGTAACATTTGCCTACTATATTTTATAGAGTCAAATGGTGTCATTACTGTATCTGCTTCTCTATTTTTATTCCATGAAAAAACTTTCATTTTAGTTTTTTCATAAAAGCTTTTTTTAATTGTCTCCTCATCGGCACCTTCTGATTTCATATTTCTCCATCTATCACTTTGTTTCATTGCTGCATCTAACACATTTTCTCTTCCTTTCCATACTGCACCAGATTTTATGTTAGACTGAGAACTTAAGTACTTTTGCATTTCACTAATATGCTTATCTACCGCTTGTTCGGCATATACCTGCATTTTGGGATTAATGGTTGTATAAATTTTTAAGCCATCTCTATACAAATCGTAATTTTTTCCGTTATTTTTTTTATGCTCTTTACACCATTTTTTCAACTCCTCTCCTAAAATCATTCTAAAGTATGGACCTATGCCAGCATTCTCATCTAATTTTCTATAATTAAGATCTATGGGTTGTAGCTTTAATGTATCAAAACTTGCTTTACTTAATTTATTATTTTTCACCATTTGGTTCATTACAACATTTCTACGTTCAAAAGATGTTTTGTAATTACGTCTTGGATTATAAAGTGTTGCTCCTTTAAGCATTCCAATTAAAACTGCAGATTCTTTAACATTTAAACTATCTGGTTCTTTTTGAAAAAATGTTTTTGCTGCATTTCTTATTCCATAAACATTATCGCTAAATGCTACAGTATTTAGATAGAGTGTAATAATTTCTTCTTTTGTAAAATTTTTTTCTAGCTTAACAGCAATAATTGCTTCTTTAAATTTTTGAATACTTCTTACAATAAAATTCTTAGTAGCCCAATTATCTGTAAATAGGTTTTTTGCTGTTTGCATGGTTATGGTGCTTGCACCACCATCTCTTCCTAAGCCTGCAAAGGCTCTTCCTAATGCTCTTAAATCAATTCCACTATGTGTATAAAAGCGTTCATCTTCGGTTGCTATAACTGCATCTAAAACAGGCTGGGCTATATTTTTAAATTGTATATTAATACGATCTTGCAAATAATATTTGCCCATTATGGAACCATCTTGTGCATATACCTGGCTACTTAATGATGCTGATGGGTTTTGAATGTCTTCTAAATCTGGCATTTTACCAAAAGCACCCCAACTGCATAATAATATAAATAGAACAAATGCAACAATGCCACCAAATGTAATTTGCCAAACTATTTTAACCGATTTCTTCATGTTTAATTAGTGCTTATTTTAAAACTTATCTGGTAAAATTTGCTGTACAAAATTATAATACTCTGTCAAGTTTTTACTATCTTTTAAAATATTAAAATTAGCTTGGCTTATAATACTATACTTGTATTTGTTAGGTGGAATAAATGAAATTATTCTGGTAGTGGCTTGTGGTTTTAAAACGTTGTAATACTCTAAAGCCAAACCTGTATTTTCAAATATTCCAAAAAGTAAAATTGTATTTTCTTCGTCTAGTTGGTGTTGTATAATATTTATTTTTTTGGAATAGAATTTTTGCCTGTTGAATTGTGCAAATGCATCTTTCGATTCTTTAATGAATAAATTATCAACTTTATTAAATACAATCATAATGTATTGCTGGTCTGTTGCAATAAAGTTATAAACACCTTTTTTCTCTTCTGTTGACTTTTTCGTTCCTTCAGTTTTTGTGGTACTTTTATCTGGAGCTTCTTTGGTGTCTTCGTTTGTTTTTTTCTCTTTTTTAACTCCTACAACAGTTGCATCATCCTCTGTATCTACATTTCTTGTTACAGGGTCTTCGTTTCGTTCTACTTCTAATTTTGTTAAATAATCTTCTATTTCTTTTCTTCTTTTTAAAACATCAATCATGGTTGCAGCTTTTGCAGCCAATGTTGTTTTAGGATATAGTTTAATTAACTCTTTAAGTTTTACTGTTGCTGTTGAATCGTCTTTTTGTTTTACATAATAAATTGCTTCAATAAATAATAATTGTGGGGTCCAGTAATTTTTACTGTAAATTTTATCGGCATTTGTTTTAGCTTCTATGGCTTCTTTAAACTTGCCTTCTATAAACAAATTATAAATTGTTTCGTATGTTTTAGTTGCTTCATCTGTTTTAATTTTTGAGGTAGAGTCCGTATTTCCTTTTAAAATTTTTTGTGTAAAATTCCCATCAGGGTATAATTCTTTTAATACTCCTAAAACAGAATCTGCTTGAACTTTCATACCTAATTTGGTATAACAATAGTATAAATTAAAGAAGGTTTTTTGCCTTTCTGTAAAGTTGGAATATTTATTTATTAGTGTTTGATAGTTGGTAATAGCCTCTGTATACTCGTCTAAATGATCTTGAAAAACAACACCAATAATAAATAACGAACCTTGAATTTTTTTATGAGAAGCTGTCATTCTTTCTTCATCTAAAGGCAACTTGCTCATTAATCCTTCAAAAGATAAATCTTCCACTTCATTTTCTTTTTCTGTTACTTTTCCTTCAGTGTCTTCTGTTCCGGTTGCATCATCTTTAGTTTCTCTTGGTGAACCAATATCATCTACAGTGTCGGGAATTTCATCGGTGGTTTTGGTTGTTTTTCTTGTTTTAGTTTTTGTTGAAGTGGATGTTTCAAAACTTGATTGCCTTCTCCAGTTATCTATATTTGCTCTTTTGCCCCACTTAGCTTTAAATTCTGAAAAGCCTTTTGATTTTAGATTCTCATTCACAAAATACCAATCGCCTTTTGAATCAGTAGAAAACATGTCGGTACTTTTTGTATCTGTAACAGCAGTTGCTCCATAGGCTCCTTCCTCTTCATTTGCTTTTAATCCTTTTTCCTTTCTTAATTTTTTCAATATTTTTTTTACATAAATATTTCTTTCTGCCTCTGGCATACTTGCAATTCTTTGTAAACTATCTTCTTTTTTTATGGCAAGCATATTTTCTGCAATTACTTTTAATGCTGGTTTTCTTTTAGCAATTAAATTTTTCTCTTCATTATCTAAATTTTTGGCATTATCTAATTTTACACTATCGTAAAATGAATGTGACTCTATAAAACGTTTTCTATTATAGTTTAAATGACCTAAAGCAATAAAACTGAGGGTTTTTTGTTGTGGATTTTTTATGCTATACTTAATACTTTTAAGAAAATAATTTTGGGCGGCATCTAACCCATTTCTTTGTAATTCAATTTTGGCAATTGCATAATAAATAATATCTCTATAATCGGCATATCTTTCTTTTTTGGTAAGTTTTAGTAACTCCGTTAAGTTTTCCTGTAATGCATCTTGTTTTTTTTCTGATGCAAGACTTACCATATTAAGCCTGGCATAAACTTCCATTAAAGGATCGTTAGTATGTTTAATGGCTTTTTTGTACATTACAATAGCCATGCTATCGTTAGTATTTGCTAGTTGAAATAACTGCCCAGCTAAAAACTCCCATCTTGCTTTTTCTGCCTTATTATCTGCATTACTAAGGGCTTTTATTAAATGTATAGATGCACTATCATAGTTGGCTTGTTTATAAAACCAATATGCTGTCATTTCATGCAATTCTGGTTTTAATCTTTTAGGAAAGTTGGGATCGTTTCTTAAGATACCTATTAAGCCTGCAGCTTCTCCTAATAAATCTTGTTCTAAATAATTTCTTATTTGCCAAATAAAACTTTCGTTTCTGCTAGGTGGCCTAGAAGTTATTGTTTTCCAGAAATTATTTTTCTCTTTTGTAGAAATTGTAAAAACGCCTTTTGTTTTACTTGCATTACTACCTAAAGGAACATCATAGCCATCATCTTTAGGAGCATAAGTGTAATTAATATATTGAAAGCAACCAGCAGCACTATCAAAATCTTTTTTGTATAAATATGCTTTGCCTAAAATCATATACAAATTATCTATCCAATCATTTCTTAAATCATGTAAAAGAATACCTGCTGTGCATTTATATATAACCGAATCTAAATCATCTTTTGCTGCAGAAGTTGCTTCTATTGTATAATTATAAAATGGCAACAAATGTGTATAATCATCTTTATAAGCCATTTTAGCTCTTTCTACTACTTCATTTAACTTATTAATTGCATTGAAATGATAATTATAATGTGTGTAAGTATTTTGCGTAAATCTTCTTAAGAAATGAAATTTTTTTTCGTTTGTTTTCTCCGAGCCTAATTTGCGTTCTTTATATCGTTGCGGTTTTTCTTTGTATAAATCTACATCGGTATTTGGTTGTGCAAAAACATACACACAACTTATTATTGCTAAAAAAGTTTTATTAATTTTTAATTGATGCTTCATAAAATTTTCTGCCATAAACATAAGCAGTTAAAAATACAAGTATTTTGCAAATATAAGTTTAGCAATTAAGCTATATCATTACCTTTAATTTCAATTTAACACTCATGGAAAATAATATTCAGCAAAATACATTAAAAAGATTACAAAATAAGTACAGACTTGTTGTAATGAATGACGATACTTACGAAGAAGTAATTACTTTTAAACTAAGTAGACTAAGTGTTTACATAGGTTTTAGTACAATTTTGGTTTTAATGATAGCTTTTACTATTGGACTAATAGCTTTTACACCAATAAAATATTATATACCTGGTTATGGAACAAGGCAAAGTAAAGCTGATTTACAAATGCTTAAAATAAGAACAGATTCATTAGAAAAAGCAATTCAATATAAAGACCAATATTTAGAAAGTTTAAAAAAAGTTTTAACAGGTACTACACCAACACAAAAAGATACTGTACCACTCATAATAGAGAAAAAAGAAATTTCTACTTTCTAAAAAAAAATGGCTGTCTTTATTTAAGACAGCCATTAATAAACAGTTCAGTAATAGTTATTACTCTACTACAATATTTTGTGTGTTAGTATATTCTTTTCCTTTAATTATCATTTGGTACATACCAGAGGTAACTGCTAAAGGCAAGTTAATTACATAAGATGCTGTGCCACCATTATGTTTTATAATTGAACTGTAAATATTTTTACCTTCTAAATTATACACTTGAATTTCGTAATCTCCTTTAGCTAAGCTTTCTGTAAGTAAATTCATTCTTCTATCTTTAACAGGATTAGGATATACTGTAATAGAAGAATTATCGGATAACCTCACTAAAACAATTGAACTATTTGTTGTTTTTCCATCTTTTCCATTTGCTATAATTCTATAGTAGTTATTACCATTTAAAGGTTCTGCATCTATCCAATTATATTTTTGAGTAGAAGAGATTGCATTTCCATTTGCTACAACAGTACCTACTGTAGTAAACTCTACTGCATTACTACTTCTTTGAATTTGATAAGATGCTATATTAGATTCTGCAACAGTCCAATTAACAGAAACATCTTTATTTTGAATGGCTGCATTAAGTGTAATAAACGACACCGGTAAAACACTGCCAGATTTAAACACAATTGAAAAGCGGTAATTATAAGTTGCTGCTGTAGATGTTACATTGTAGTTATAGGTAGAAATTCCTGTCATACCTAAACTAGTTAAAGTGTTTGTATAATTATCGTATAAGTATGCTTGAAGCCCATTGTTAATGAACTCATCCATATTTATTTCTAATTGGTAATTACCACCAACAGGTGCATTTGCACCATAATACATACGTAACTGAACAGTATCATTAATGTATGCTTGTTTTCTTCCTTCGATTATCCACTGTTTAGCATTTTTTGCTATAATACTTAAATTTTCAAGGTTGTTACTTATTTTGCTTGCATCTTCAGGACCATCTCCATCATTAAAGCTATTATCAAAAACAATAGCAACCCCATCGGCTATTTTATAGCTTAAATTATTTAATTGCTTATTCAAATTAATATAAATTTTAGAGAAAGATGCACTATCACTACTTGCTTTAAACACATTAGTAAGGTTTGCAGAATTGGGTGCTTTATGTGTTTCTCTAAAAGTTAAAGTTGGGGCTACGGAAGTGTTCTTCACAAAAATTGCCTGACCTGGTTGAATATATTTATTAGCTGCAGAAGCAACTGGTGCTGTGGTATGTGTTGTTGCGTTGTAGGTAGCATAGGCACCACTTGAAGACAAGTTTGGATCGAATACATAGATGGTTGAAGAAAGGTTTGTAGTACCTGCATCTGCATGTACTAATTCCCAATCAACTGGGCAAGCATAAGGGTTACCAACCATTGTATAACCTGTTGCAGAGGCAGAATTTAACCTTATTCCTGAATTAGTAGCACCATTAGCTGTAACACCAGTTGTATTAAACACTACATCTCCATACACTAGCTTACCTCTTGAACGTAAAATAGCTGGAGCATTCATTGTAGTAGGTGTTGGTCCGGTAAATAAATCAACAAGCCTATTACCACGTATTAAAACTCTATAGCCTTTAAATGCAGAAATTGTATCGTTTGCCTGGTTAGTAGAACGGCTAGTAGCATTGCTCCAAGTTGTCCAGGTTCCAGCACCAGTAATTGTACTCACATCAAAAGTACTTAATGAACCTAAAGAAGAGTATGTTTTATCAAAGCCAGTTGCAGCATCGTACCCACTAGTGCTGCCTACAATACCAGTAATATGAGTACCATAATAAACTCCTCCATCTAATCCATTGGTGCCTCCCTCTTGCCAATTGTCAAAAATAGTTCCAGTACCAGTGTTTACACTAGGTGCAAAATCTCGGTATGCTCTTACACCAGTACCACCTGTTTGAGGTACATACCTTTCTACTCTAAACACAGCTGCAGTTCCATAAGCAATTACACCTGCAGCACCAACTTCTGTTACCATTGCAGTATTTGAAATGGAAGTTGAACGTAAAGTAAATACATAGCCTGCTGGTAGAGCAAGCATACCAGCTTCTACAGATAAGAATCCTGTTATTGCAATATTTTGATTATTTAATGTTATTCTATTGGTTCTATTCATATAGAAATTAGCAAATTCAATATTGCTACCAGTAAACACATCATCAGGTATTGTAAAATTATTTCCTCCCATATTTCCTGCATTACCAAACCTTATACTAGAGCCAGAGGCTAAGTTTAAATTTCCACTTGTTCTTATTAATGGAGTATTATCTGTATGAAAAGTTATGGTATTGGAGCCAACATTTAAATTTCCTAAAGTTAATCTTAAATTTCCTCCAAATGTTGTAGAACCTGTTAGGCTAATACCTGTTGCAGTATTTATTTCAACATTGTCATAAGTTACAGTACTAGCCAAAGTATTTGCTCCAGTACCAACCATTATTATTCTGCCTGTAGAAGCGGCGGTTTGAGAACCTGATCCTGTAACATTTCCACTAACTGTAACATAAGCAGTTGGAGTAGTTAAGCCTAAAGTACCAACAATATGCAAATTGCCTGTTACTGTATTATTTGCAGCTACACTTACTCTAAATTCTCCAGAATTTATATTTAGATTACCGCCAACATTTAATTCTCCAGATGCATTATTAATAGCAAAAATACCTGAACCTGCTGTAATCTCAGCATTGCCTGTTAATGTAATTGGGTTATTACCCCAGTTGGTAGTGCCACTTGCTCTATTAATGTTTAATGTAGCAAAAGTGGTTGGTGATGTAAAAATGGAATTGGCTAAGGTGGTTGTTGCTGTTTGAGAACCATCACCACAAGTAAAAACTGAGGTGGCAGCCATTGTTATAGTACCAGTTTCTGAACCTCCATTTCTTAAAACAGGGCTACCATTTAAAGTTAATGTTAAGGTGTTTGCTGCTCCTACACTTAAAATGCCTACAGTTAAACGCAATGTTCCACCAATTGTGGTAGAACCAGTAAGATTAATTGCACCTGTTGTATTTATATTAACATTATCGTATGTAATGGTATTTGAAATGGTAGAACCAATTCCAACTAATTCTAATTGACCAAGAGAGGCAGCTGTGTGTGTACCAGAGCCAGTTACATTACCTGTTACAACTAAGTTGGAAGCAGCATTGGTTAAGCCTAAAGTACTTACTAAATTTAAGTTACCTGTAACTGGAATATCAGCAGCTACACCTATTCTAAACTCACCACTATTTATATTTAAATTCCCACCAACACCTATAATGCCTACTGAATTATTTATTATAAAATATCCAGTTCCTGCATCAATATTGGCATTGCCAGTTAATGTAATTGGGTTATTACCCCAGTTGGTAGTGCCACTTGCTCTATTAATATTTAATGTAGCAAAACTTGTTGGTGAGGTAAAAATGGAATTGGCTAAGGTGGTTATAGCAGTTTGAGAACCATCACCACAAGTAAATACTGAGGTGGCAGCCATTGTTATAGTACCAGTTTCCGAACCTCCATTTCTTAAAACAGGGCTACCATTTAAAGTTAATGTTAAGGTGTTTGCTGCTCCTACATTTAAAACACCTGCAGTTAGACGCAATGTTCCACCAATTGTGGTAGAACCAGTAAGATTAATTGTTCCTCCTGTATTTATATTAACATTATCGTATGTAATGGTATTTGAAATGGTAGAACCAATTCCAACTAATTCTAACTGGCCAAGAGAGGCAGCTGTGTGTGTACCAGAGCCTGTTACATTACCAGTTACAACTAAATTGGAGGCAGCATTGGTTAATCCTAAATCGCCTACTAAATTTAAGTTACCTGTAACAGGTATATTGGCAGCTACGCCTATTCTAAACTCACCACTATTTACATTTAAATTCCCTCCTACACCAATAATACCTAATGAATTATTTATTATAAAATATCCAGTTCCTGCATCAATATTAGCATTGCTAGTTAATGTAATTGGGTTATTACCCCAATTCAATGTACCACTTGTACGATTAACAGTTAAAGTAGCAAAGGTTGTAGGTGTTGTAAAAAATGAATTAGGAAGTGTTATGGTAGCTGTTTGTGTTCCATCTCCAAATTCTAATACTGATGTTGCACTCATGGTTAGCAACCCAAGTTGAGAACCTCCATTTCTTTGGATTGGAACAATTGTTGGTGCAGTTAAAGATAAAGTATTACCAGCCCCAACAGCTAAGCTACCTGCTGTTAATCTTATAAAACCGGTAACAAAAGTATTACCTAATAAACTAACGGTACCACCAGTATTAATTTCTAAATTACCATAAAATATATCTTTTGATAAAGTAGAGGTAGCACCAGTTACAACTATTCTTCTATTAGAGGCAGCACTAGAAATGGTACCACTACCTGTAACATTACCATCAACAACTATTATTGCATTATTATTGGCCAAATCTAAAGTAGCAGCAGAGCCAATGTTTAAATTGGTTGACACTGTAACACTAACATAGGATCCAGTATTATTTCCTGATAAAATTACCTGACCATTGTCATTTATACTTAAACTGCCAGCTATTGTAACATTGGCGTTAGTAGCAGAAATACGGAAAAATGCATCATCACTAATATTCATATCACCATCTACGTTTAGGCCTACTGATGTTATTCTAAAATCTCCTATGTTGCTTAATACAACATCTCCATCTACATCTATTGTTCCTGCGGCCACATTTTTAATAAACACACCTGAAGTTACCGTTAAATCTCCTGTTATTTGTATAGGGTTATTACCCCAGTTTACTGTGGCAGTATTTCTGTTAATAGTTAAATTGCCCATACCACTTGGTGCAGAAAAAGAATTATTTGGAATGGTAGTGGTTGCTGTTTCTGTTCCATCTCCAATAACCATATTGGAACTTGTTCCAAAAACAATAAACCCAGCATCTGCTCCAGATTTTCTAATTGGTCCTGTAGTACTACCATTTCCAGTTTGAACTTGAAAAGAAAGCGTATTGGCACCCACTACTAAGTTTCCGGAAGTTAAATCAACATATCCTGAAAGTGAAAGTGAACTAGACATTGTTACATCATTACCTGTACCAGAATTTAGATAAAAAGAAGAGTAAATAGGTAAATAAGTATCGCCAGAAGTTAATCCTGTACCATGAGTACTTGCATTTGCTAAAGTAAGTGTAGTATTAATCTGGCTAGATCTAAGCGTAAAATTATCAATTTTCATTACACCATTTGTACCATCAGGTGTACCTGTATTAGATGGATTATACCCCAATACTCTAATATATAAAGTTGCTTGGTTGGCTGCACCTGCAGGTAAAGTAAAAGATTCGGTAGAAAAACTTGTACCTATTGCAGGGTATGTAGCAATTCTTGTATAGGTAACATTATCTGTACTCCAATATATTACTGCATTGCCTGGTCGTTTATCTCCTATACCCATTAAATCCATAGTAAGGGTAAGCGTTGCAATACCTGTTGTAGTAAATGGTCCAAAAATAATATGTGGCAATGCATCAGAAGCAGCAGCTGTAGGCACAGTAGAGCCAGTTGTAAAACCATAATAGCCTAATGCATATCCTGTGTTAGAGCCTCCATATCCAGCACCATTGCCAATACCATTAGATGAAGTTAAACCATTTGCATCCGTAACAGTAGGTGTACCTATAGTAGAAACGGCAGTTTCTAAAGTTGTTTCAATAGTAGTATTTCTGGCACTGTTATCTTCAAAGTCGTAATACGCTATAGGTAGTTGTGCGTTTGCAACAAAACCCATAAAAATTAATAAAGATAAAAGTGTAAATTTTGAAACTCTCATATATGTATTATTTAAAAAAAATATTTTATGAATATTAGATCCGACAAAAATAGCAAAATATAGTACAAAGAAAACGTTTTTTGCGTAAAATATTGAATTATTTTCAAAAATATTAAACACCAAAAGCACTTCTATTTTAAAGTTTTAAGTTAAAATAAAATTTTATGTAAAAAAGATAAAATAAAACAATAAAATGCTGCTTAAAAATAAAAATTGGTTAACTCTATCCGTGTTTGACTATAATTAGTCTTTACAGTTTAACCATGATACATTTTTACTTTCAATATTATTATCTAACAAGAAATTAGATTATTTAGATAAATCAATACTATATTTTTAATTAAGTAATGCTTAAACCCTATATTTGCCAACCAAAATTTTTTGTACTAGTGGCAACTAAATTTTCAAAAGAAACTTATCTATATTGGTACGAACTCATGCAACTTATTCGTCAGTTTGAGTTAAAGGCTGAAGAAATGTATAAAATGGCTGGAAAAATACGTGGTTTTTTTCATGCCTACGTTGGCCAAGAAGCAATTGCTGCAGGTTGTATGACAGCCACCAGACACGAAGACCCTTATATTACAGCATATAGAGATCATGGCTTTGCACTTGCAAAAGGAACATCGGCAAATGCATGCATGGCCGAATTGTATGGTAAAGCAACTGGTTGTGCAAAAGGGAAAGGCGGTAGTATGCACTTTTTTGATGTTGAAAATTATTTTTTTGGTGGACACGGAATTGTAGGTGCACAAATTGGAACTGGAGCTGGATTAGCATTTGCAGAAAAATATAAAGGTACTGATAATGTAGTGCTTTGTTTTTTTGGGGATGGAGCATCTAGGCAAGGCATGCTTCACGAAACGTTTAATATGGCAATGAATTGGAAGTTGCCTGTAATTTTTATTTGCGAAAATAACCATTATGCAATGGGTACTTCTATTGAACGTACTAGTAATGTAATTGATATTTATAAATTAGCCGATGCTTATGAAATGCCTGCAGACCAAATTGATGGCATGAGCCCGGAAGCTGTACATACTGGTATTGCAAGAGCTGTAAAACGTGCAAGAGAAGGTGGTGGACCAACTTTGCTTGAGATGAAAACTTATCGCTACAAAGGTCATTCAATTAGCGACCCTCAGAAATATAGAACTAAAGAAGAAGTAGAAGAATACAAAGAGAAAGATCCAATCATTCAAGTAGCTAATACCATTTTAGAAAACAACTTTGCAAATCAAGAAGACTTAAACAATATTGATGCAAAAATTGCTGCCATAGTTGAAAAAAGCGTACAATTTGCAGAAGAAAGCCCTTGGCCAGATGATAGTGAAGTATTAAAAGATGTATATGCTGACCCCAACTACCCATTTATAGTAGATTAAGGTAAACTAAACAATCAATTAAAAAACAATTATTTATATTTTATGAGTGAACAAATTGTAAAGAAAGATATGTGGATGCAATTAGAAAGTTTTTGGAATAAAAAGAAAAAAATTATTCTTACTGTTGGTGGTGCAATTGTTGTAATTGCTGGCGGATTATATGGTTACAAACAATATATTGTTTTACCTAAAGAAGAAAAGGCTGCTGATGCTATTTATAAAGTACAACAATTCTTTCAGCAAGACTCTTCCAACCTTGTAATAAATGGTAATAACGAAACTGGAGCAAAAGGTGCTTTATATATTATTAAAAACTATAGTGGCACTAAAGCAGCTAATTTAGCTTATTACTATGCAGGTATTAGTTATTTAAAACTGAAAGATTTTAACAATGCTATTAAATATTTAAAAGATTTTAGCACTAATGCTCTTCAAGTACAAATGAGTGCATATACAGCTTTAGGCCATGCTTATGCAGAATCTGGCAAAAAAGATGAAGCAGTGAGTTATTATAAAAAAGCTGCTACAACTTTTGAAGAAGACAAAGACAACTCTGCCGAAAATTTATTTTTAGCAGCACAGTTATTAGAAATAATGAATAAGCCAAAAGAGGCATTAGATATTTATAAAACTATCAAACAAAAATATCCTCAAACAAGCCGTGGATATGAAGCTGATAAATTTATTTACAGATTAAGTATAGAGAAAAACGATTTTAGCATAAACTAATTATGGCAACCAAAGGCAATAAAAACTTAAATAAAGGCATCCCAAAATTAAAGGATGCCTTTATTGTAATTATTAAAACAGAATGGAATAGTAAAATTGTGAATCAATTAGAAAATGGGGTTATTGCTGTTTTAAAAGAAAATAATATAAACTATAAAACAATTATCGTTCCTGGTGCTATTGAAATACCATTTGCATTAAAACAACATTATACTTATAGTTCTACTTTACCTAGTGCATATATTACTTTAGGCACTGTAATTAAAGGAGATACTCCTCATTTTGACTATGTATGCAAATTTGTAACAGAAGGAATTTTACAATTAAACCTAAGTTTAGATGTTCCTGTTGTATTTGGCGTTCTAACAGTAAATACAGAAAAAGAAGCTACCGAAAGAACTACAGGTAGCCATGGAAATAAAGGAGAGGAATTTGCTATAACTGCAATTAAAATGATTGCTTTAAACAATACTTTGAAGAAATTATAATGATTTTAATTCCTTCACCACATAAAAAAGCCTTGTAATACTACAAGGCTTTTTTGTAAACCATCTATAATTAATTCCAGCTTATAGATACATCATCTATAGCGGTGGAAGGTCTGTTTGCACTACCAGTTGAATTTGAAAGTGCAGAAACTCTTATCCAAACTTTTTGAGATTTATTGTCAATAGCATTTCCAAAATTTACATTAATTGTGTTACTAGAAAATACGTTACTTGTGGTTAATGTACCTGAAGCTGAAGCAGCAGTAAATGAAGCTGGGCTATCCCCTAAAGCATAATCCACAGTCCAGGTTACAGTTCTTCCAACCGAATTGTCTAAAGATTGTAATAAGAATTGTAATTGAACATTATTTTTACCCGTTGTATTATCTAATAAAAATACAAAAGAAGCTCCAGGATCATAACCTGTAGAACTAGTTTGGCGAACACCTAAAGCTCTATTGCTTGCAGCATCTTGTGCAGTTTGATCTGAAGTTGCAGATAAACCAGTTGCAGAAGCAAAGTTTTTAAATCCTGCACTAAAATTAGCCCAAAGTCCCAAAGCAGAATTGAAAGAACCAGCAGTGCCAAAAGATGTTGTTGTAGCCCCTGTATAAACACTTACACCTGTTGGTAAACCAGAGCCAATGCCATTAAAGTTTAATGTAAATGGTGATGTAGAACCCAAAGTAATACCTGTAGTGCTACCACCTCCTCCAGGACCAGAACCACCAGCAACAACATCTGCTGCATTTCTAATGGTTATTTGAGGCGTTCCATTATATAAAGAAACATATCCTATAAAAGTAGTTGCATTTGCTGGTAATGATGAAACACCTAAAGTTGTTCTAACAAATGAAACAATTGAGCCAGATGCATCGGTTACTGTATAATTTTTTCCAGTTGCATTTGATGAGGTTTCAGCTATGGAAACATTAGTTAGTTTAACAACTGTAGAAGACCATGAATTGATGTTTGAGTTGATTTGAGAGACGGTTGTATTTCTAGGCACAACAGTACCAGTTGCTAATTTTATTGCATTAACCACATTGGTAATTTGTAAATCTCCATTGAATAAAGAAAGTGATAAGCCAGAAATATCTACAGCAACACTATCATTTAATGCAAAGTTTGGATTAATAGATGGGAAACGTAATTGTAACCCATAACCACTACCATCTTGAATACGGTAGTTACCATTTGATTCGTTTAAAGTATTAGATACAATAGTACCTCTAATGCCTGTATTTGCTGGCATTATGGCCCCATCTCCCATTGCTCTAACATCTTGAATAGATTTATAAACTAAAGTTGGGCTTATACTGCTACCACATCTGTCATCTTTAAATTGTACATCGCTGGTATCTCTAATTAATAATTGTTTAGTACCATTAAAAAAAGTATAGATAGCGGTTATAGTTCCTTTCTTTTTAGGTACTTGAATTCCAGCAAAATTAGAATAGCTACTTGTTCTTAAAGTTATAGTATTACCTGAACAATTTTGAATATTTAGATTTACAGCTGAAGATGCTAAACTAGGGTCTGCAAAAGTTTTTAAAGTATCTGCAGCACTAAATTGAAAGTTCTCTAACTGTATTAAAGTATTTTGAACAGTATCTTGTAATGTTGTTTTTAAATCGGTTATGCTAGAGAAAATTTTAGGAGTAATTACATTTCCAAATCCTCCTTTAATCACATATTTATCAAACAAATTTTGTGGTATTGGTGTTTGAGAAATTGGTGAAGTAGCTTTGTTAACTGCACCTAATTGAATCATTCCACCATACTCACCCACACACAATCCTTTAACATTAATATATACTCTTCTTCCTACAGGGTAGCTTGTATATAAATTAGTTCCATCTAATCTTAAACTAACGCCACCAGTTGCATCTTGTATAGAGATTGATTTATAAAAATTTCCGCTTTTATCATCTGCAACTACTATTCCTGAAATAGTTTTATCTACTGTAATTTCTACAACTGTTCCTGTTGTAGGTAACAATGCTTTTAGCTCTTTTAAAGTCATTGTTATTGGTAAGTTGGGGTCAACAAAAGTTGTATCTGGTTCGTCAAATTTTTTATTACATGCTGCAATAATAGTAATTGTGGTTATCGTTAAAAAAAACAATACTAACCAATTGAAGTGTTTATTTTTCATATTTCTCATTTGTAAGAGTTATAATAATTTTTTACTGAATTTTTTAATTTATTAAAATCTAAGTGTTACACTGCCAAAATAATTTAAGCCATAAGCATAATAAAGCTTAGGTGGAAACTTATTAATATTTTTATCGGCATAATCAAATCTCAACTGCTCAAAGCCGCCAGAGATGATATTTTTATTGTTTAATAAATTATTTATACCTAGGTTAAATACCAAATAGGTTGATTTTTTAAACCCAAAGCTCTTTGGTAATTTCCAACTCCAACCACCAAAAAAGTCTATAGTATAATCGTCTTCTAATTTTGTTTGTGCTAAAATACTTTCTCTAATAGCTGCCTCGTTTGGCTTGGTAATATCTAATCCTTCCACTGCATCAAAAGTTCTTCTAATCGGGTTAAAATCTAACCATCTATTAGCTGCATAGTTGGCACTTAAACTAACAAACCAAAATTTAGGGCTTCTATAAGAAAATCCTAAGCTGAATGTGTTTTGAGGGGTGCCTGCTAATCTATAGTTTTGAGAATAAATTAAATCTTTAGTTAGAACAGTAGCATCATTATCTACTGTTACAGTAGCATCTTGACGGCTGTTATAATAATATCTTCCTGCGGCAACTGCTACATTTAATGTTACATTTCTCATTATTTTAGCTTCTGCACCAAACTCTAACCCAAAATGTAGTTTATCTATGTTACTCATAGCATAGTTTACAAAATTTCTGTAATCATCATGATAAAAAGTCATTACATTCATTTGGTTATCTATTTTAGTAAAATAACCTGTAAGTCTAACTTTTATTTTAGGTGCATTTAACACATAACCTGCTTCGGCAGTTTGAATGCTTTCGTTCGTAGTATTATCTTGAATAAAATCTCTTGTACGTGGAGATATATACACATTATCAAACAAAGGAGCCCTTGTAAGAATTGCTCCATTGGCATAAATATAATTTCTACCATCTAATTTGTATGTAACACCACCTTTTACTGCATAATTATTAAAACTGTTTACATCCGATTTTCCAAATGAATTGTTAGGGAAAATTCCTGTTTGTGTGTAACCAGTTCTCCAAAATTGTGTACTGGATAATTCTCCTGCAACAAATAAATCAACTCTTTTGAATTTGAAAACAGATTGTAACCAAGCAGAAGATTTACGTATGGTTATATCGTAATCATAACCAAACTTATCGCCTTTATATAAAATTCTATTAGGGGTATTTAAATCATTTTGATTGGCTGTACTATTATTAGGAAAAGATCTTTCTGCAAATTGATTTACATTCACATAAAATTCACCACCTAATAAATCTGCAACTTCTTTATAATAATTATTTGTTTGGCTTTGAAAAGAAATGCCACCTGTCATTTCTATATTTTTACCTACACTTGTATTAAATACTGAATTAAAATTTAAACGTCTGGTATCAATTATTCTTTCTTCTTGAATGTATCTACTTCTTTTGCCTGCAACAGTATTACCTTGAATACCATTAGCATCTTGAATAGCTGCGAAACTATTTCTATTTACTTCGTACAAACCATGCCAGTTAATTTGCCTTTTATTAATATTGGTTTGCATAGCTTCTAAAACCTGTTGTTGCAATTCGCTGCTTAATTGATAGCTTGGTAAATAACGATAGTAATCTGGTCTAGGATCTGGTGCATTATACCAATCTAAAGCACTAGTACTTCTTTTACCCCAAGTTGCACTAATAGATGTAGAGATTGTTGTTCTATTATTAAAACGATACTCGTCGTTTAAAATAAAGGTTGGCTGGCTGCTTTTTGCAATATTAGCATTGCGTTTTTTGCCATTTTGTAAACCCCAAGTTGGGTTATAAAAATTATCTCCTGTAATTGTTCTTAATTCATCCACTACACCACTTTGCCTACCACTTTCAGTTGGTGCTTCAAATAAAGACAAAGACAGCAAATGCTTTTGACCAAAACGTTTATCTACGCCAATAAAATAACTATATCCGTTATAGTAAGTTCCAGGTACATATGCTTCATCTGCACCTCTAAAACTACCTGCAAAAACAAATGCCCATCCTTTTTTGCTTATTCCTGTACCATGATAAACGGTTAAACGATGTGTATAATTTCTATTGCTAATTGCATAGCCTATTTGTGTTTGTTTTCTTTGCTTACTTGCTCTAGCATCTATAGAAGAAGAAGATGCAATATCGCCAAAAGCAAAAGTGCTAGGCCTTAAGCCTAAAGATACATCTCTGTTACGCATTACATCATTTAAACCTCCCCATAAACCAAATGGTGTAAAACCATTATCTAAATTATCCATTGGGGTTCCATTCAAATAAGTAGTATTCAAATCTCCATCATAGCCCCTCATTTTAAATCTAAAAGCATTAAAATTAAAAGACATTACCGAGAAAAAAGGATCTCTGCCAGCTGTAAGTACACTTGAAACATTTTGTGCACCACCATCGCCTTGATCATTTTCATCAATGGTAACTACTGCAATATTATCAGACATTGCATCTTTAACATCATCGGTAATTGTTGTATCTACAACAGCACTACCATTGGTTTTAGCAGATTTGTTTTTTTGTTTTTGTGCCATTACCGATATTGGCACAGCCATTAATAGTATAATGGCAAATTTTAAAAATTTCAACATAAGTTTAATTTAGTCCAAAAGGCAAATTTAAGTTCATTTAAGTAATAATTAGCCTCTTTTCTTTAAAAGGTATTTCTTTCTGTATTCAGTAAGATTTATAAAGAATTTATTATTTTAATTTACTTAAAGCGTTTTCTAATTTTTGTAGCATAATTGGTATATCTTGTTTATGGCTTGTGCCAATACTTAATCTATACCAGGCACTATTTTTAGAAGCTCCAAAACAATAAAATGGTACTATTGCTAATTTGGCTTCATTAAGTAAATAAGCAGTTACATCTTCTTGTGTATATAAAATATTTCCTTCATTAGTTTGCTTACCAACTAAATCTATTTTTACAGTTAAATAAATTGCAGCCTGTGGTGTAATAGCATCAATTTGATATCCTTTATTTTTTAAAGCTATAAAGCCAGCATAAATATGCTGCAGTCTATAATCTATTTCTTTATTAAAATTGCTTACAAATTCCTTTAATGCAGGCGTATTAACTAAATATTTTGCAGTAGCTTTTTGTTCTGCCATGGGTGCCCAAGCACCAATATGACTTAGAATTGCTTTCATTTTAGAAATTACATGCTCAGGCCCAAAACCCCAACCAACTCTTACGCCTGTAGCACATAACGATTTTGAAATACCACCTACAAAAATGGTATATTGCTTCATTGCTGGTCTTAATGTAACCGGATTAAAGTGTTGAATATTATCCATAGTAAGCATCCAATACATTTGATCAAACATTAAGTAAAGCTTTTTTTCATGTTCTCCTCTCGAGTTGTTTTCTTCTATAATTAAATCGCAAATTTTACCCAAGCTTTCCTCAGAAATTGTTGTACCAGTTGGGTTTTGAGGTGTACATAAACAAATTAAAGTGGCTCCTTTAATATGCTTGGCAACATCTTCTGGCAGTGGCATAAAATTATTTTCTGGTGTACAATCAATTAAACAATGTTGCCCATTGGTTAAATGTACATAGTGGTTATTATTCCAACTTGGTACGCCATAAATTACTTTGTCTCCTTCATCTACAATAGCTTTAAAAATAGTATAAATAATAGGTCTTCCTCCACTAGCAACCTGAATTTCTTTTTCATTATAATTTAAATGTAACCATTCGTGTAAATAATAGCTAATAGCATTTCTTAACTCTACAACACCATCTGCTGGTGGATAATTAGTGCTTTTATTTCTATATTCTTCTATAATTAGTTCTTCTAATAATGTTGGAATAGGAAAAACGGAAGGATTAAAATCGCCAATAGTGTAATTATAAATGGTTTCTCCATTTCTAATACGTTCACTAATTGCATTTCCTAATTTTACAATTTCACTACCTACCAGTGATTCTGCAAGTTTACTTAGTTTATTCATAAAGCCATATTTTGGCAACGAAGATAAGTTTTTGAAAAAAATCAAAAAGTAAAATACTAATATCTGCTATTTACTAATTATTAGATTATTGGCTTTCAAGCAAAATATTTTAATTCTAAACAAATGTTGCTAATTAAATAAAACCCTTTTTTAAAGCCAATGCTAACCTTACTTTTGCACTTCTTAAAAAAGAAAAAATATGAGTAGGCAACTTAGTGAACAAGAAATTATAAGAAGAGAAAAACTTCAAAAAATTACCAATGCAGGTATAGATGCATTTCCTGCCCCTTTATATCCTGTAAATACCTATTCTGCAGATATCAAAAATAATTTTACCGAAGAAAATAAGGATACTTTTAGTAAGGTATGTGTAGCTGGTAGAATTATGAGTATTAATGATAAAGGCAAAGTGTTTTTTATTAAAATACAAGACAGTAAAGGCATCATTCAACTATATGTAAAAAGAGACGAAATTTGCCCAGAAGAAGACAAAAGCTTTTGGGATAATATAATTAAACATGGCTTAGACCTTGGCGATATAATTGGTAGCACCGGTTATGTTTTTATCACCAAAACAGGCGAAACATCTATTCATGCACAAACTATTACATTACTAACTAAAAGCTTAAAACCTTTACCTGTTGTAAAACGAGATGAGGAAGGTAATGTATTTGATGAAGTTACTGACCCAGAATTTAGATACAGACAACGTTACGCAGACTTAATTATAAACCCATCGGTTAAAGAAACTTTTACAAAACGTACCAAACTTGTAAATACTATCAGAGAATATTTAAATAATTTAGGTGCATTAGAAGTAGATACTCCTGTTTTACAAGCAATACCTGGTGGTGCAGCAGCTAGACCATTTATTACACACCATAATGCTTTAGATGTTCCTTTTTATTTAAGAATTGCCAATGAATTGTATTTAAAGAGATTAATTGTAGGAGGTTTTGATTGGGTTTATGAGTTTAGCAGAAATTTTAGAAACGAAGGCATGGATAGAACGCATAATCCAGAATTTACCATTTTAGAATGGTACACAGCGTATAAAGATTATTTCTGGATGATGGAAATAACAGAACAACTTTTAGAAAAGATTGCAGTTGCTTTAAATGGTACTACTACATTACAAGTTGGCGACAAAACAATTAGCTTTAAAGCCCCTTTTAAAAGAATTTCTATTTTTGATGCCATAAAAGAAAATACTGGTATTGACATATCTGAGAAAGATGAAATTGGGTTAAGAGAAGTATGTAAACAATTAAATATTGATGTGCCGCCTACTATTGGTAAAGGAAAACTTATAGATGAAATTTTTGGTGCTACTAGCGAACATACTTATATTCAACCAACCTTTATTATTGATTACCCCGTAGAGATGAGTCCACTTACCAAAAAACATAGAAGTAAAAAAGGATTAGTGGAAAGATTTGAGTTAATGATTAATGGCAAAGAAATTGCTAATGCATATAGCGAATTAAACGACCCAATTGACCAACGTGAACGTTTTGAAGAACAAGCTAAACTAATGGAACGTGGCGATGATGAAGCAATGTTTATTGATTATGATTTTTTAAGAGCATTAGAGTATGGTATGCCACCAACAAGTGGTATTGGTATTGGTATTGATAGATTAGTAATGTTAATGACTAATCAGCAGAGCATTCAAGATGTTTTATTCTTTCCGCAAATGAGGCCAGAAAAACAAGAAGAATAATTATTATTTAAAAAGTAATAAAATAGAATTAACAAAAGTTGTATAAAAAAAGATTATGTCAGATTTATCAAAATTTAATCCAAACTCTTTAGGTAATCCTAACAACAATATTTTTGGTTTGCCATTTACCGAAGAGGAAGCATCGCTTATACTTTTACCTGTACCTTGGGAGGTTACTGTAAGTTATGGAGCAGGTACTGCAAGATCGGCAGAACATATTTTTAATGCTGCATTGCAAGTAGATTTATTTGATGTTGATGCACCCAATGTTTGGAAGAAAGGGTTTTATATGCTACCCGTAGATAAAAAGCTTTTAATGAAAAGCGACTATTTGCGTAAAGAAGCAGAATTGTATATTGATTTTATTGCAAAAGAAGAAAACTTTGAAGGCAATAAATTTATGTGTAAAAACCTTAAAGAAATTAATGAAGGTTGTAATTACATGAACAATTTTGTTTACCAACAAACCAAACAACTTTTAAGTAATAATAAATTTGTTGGCTTAATTGGTGGAGACCACAGTACCACTTTGGGGTACATCAAATCTCTCTCAGAAAAATATAACCAATTTGGTATTTTGCAAATAGATGCTCACTGCGATTTAAGAGTTGCCTACGAAAACTTTACGTACAGCCATGCAAGTATCATGTATAATATATTATCAGAGTTTGAACAAGTTAATAAGTTAGTTCAATTAGGTATTAGAGATTATAGTGATGATGAATACAATTACATTAAAAACAGTAATGGCAGAGTAACCACATTTTTTGATAGAGATATTAAACACAGAATGTACGAAGGAGAAATTTGGAAAAATATTGTATCTGAAATAGTAAATGCCTTGCCTAATAATATTTATATAAGTTTTGATGTAGATGGTTTAGACCCCAAACTTTGCCCAAATACAGGAACGCCTGTAGCAGGAGGTTTTGAAACAGAACAGATTGTTTACTTATTTAATAAATTAAAAGAAAGTAATAAAAAGATAATTGGTTTTGACTTGGTAGAAACAGGAGTGGGCGAAAATGATTGGGATAGCAATGTATCTGCAAGGCTTTTATGGAAAATGTGCAATTTAGTAATGAACCAATAATTAGTAGAATATGCAATTTAATTTTTCTGTTTTTAATAACCGAAAAAAACAAATTTGGTTATTGGCTTACGGATTAATGATAGTTAATGGATTAATTTTTTTGCTGTTTGCCCTAAAGAGTAATATTTATAAATTAGCTTTTATCTATTCTGCATTACTAATAACTACTACACTTGTAAGCATCTTCATAAAAAAATACAAATCAATTTTCTACAACGTTTCCTATTTACTTATAGCTTTTAGTTGGATACAACTTAATTATCCATGGATTGGAGTATTGCTAATTATTTTACTATCAGTTACAAAAAAGTTTACAGCCGATATTGCCGTTACAATTAATGAGAAAGAGGTTGAAATCAAAAATGTATTCTCTAATAATTATCAATGGAGCAGTTTTCAAAATGTAATACTTAAAGACAAATTACTTACTTTAGATTTCAAAAATAATAAAATACTTCAGGTCGAAATTCTTAATAAAACTACACTAGAGCAAGAAAAAGAATTTAACGAATTTTGCCAAAGTTGTTTAAAAACTTAACACAGTTTATGCTTACCCACACACCATACCTTTTATACTCTGATGGTAAAGGAAATATATTTGAAGATACAACATTGTTTGCTTTAGGAAGAGCAGGATGGGATGCATTTGAAGTGGAGTTAAATAATTGGATAGAATTACCTGATGGTGGAAATTTGTATGAACTACCAGGTAGAAAAGCTATTGGCATTGATACCACAACAGGCGAAATGCGTTTGTGCGAAAAGGGTTGGGCTGTAGCAGCATTTATTCCTCCTGCACACACCAGTTTATTTTTAGCAGCTTATGAAACAGATAAAAATGCCCCAACTTTGCCTTTGTTTTGTTATACTGCTGCTGGTTGGTATAACAATAAAACTTATGTAACCGCAATAAGAATAGAAAAAGACATACGCCAAGATTGTGCTGGATATAACAACGAAAAAATAAAAAATGGAACCGATTGGCTTCTTCAACAATATCCAAATAACAGATTGGTAACTCATTTAATGAACACTTGCTGTATGACTTATAGTTGCCCTGCAGCAAGAAACTTTTCCTTGAACAGATGGGAATGTCCAATTCCAATTTCACCAGCCTGTAATGCCAATTGTATTGGCTGTGTATCCTTTCAACCAACAGATGAAGATATAACTTCGCCACAAGATAGATTAACTTTTAAACCTACTGTAGAAGAAATAGTAGAATATACAGTACCACATTTAATGCAAGCACCTTTTCCTATAATAAGCTTTGGGCAAGGCTGCGAAGGTGAGCCTTTATTAATGTGGGAAACGATTGTACCTACTATAAAAGAAATAAGAAAACACACCAATAAAGGAAGCATAAATATTAATACCAACGGCTCTAAACCAGATGCTGTAAAAAAATTATTTGAATCTGGGTTAGATAGTATTAGAGTGAGTTTAAACAGTGCCAGAAAAGATATTTACACAAAATATTATCGCCCCAATAATTATTGTTTTGAAGATATTGTTGAAAGCCTAAAAATTGCTCATCAATACAATGGTTGGAGTAGTATTAATTATTTTGTTTTTCCTGGAATGACAGATAGTGTGGAAGAATATGAAGCTCTTAGAAAATTAATAAAAGATACCAATTTAAAAATGATACAATGGAGAAATTTTAATATAGATCCAGATTGGTATTTAGGCATATTAAATATTTCAGAAACTAATGAAATGATTGGAGTAAAACAAATGATGCATTTAATTCAAGAAGAATTTCCTGATTTAAAATTTGGATATTTTAATCCACCAATAGAAAGGATAAAAGGGGATTTTGAAGTGAACTTTGCACACTAAAAATTATTTTAATAAAAAAAACAGAAATGAATTTACAAGAACTAATTATAGCAGCCTGGAACGATAGAACTTTATTAAAAGATGAAACTTATACCAATGCAGTAAAAGCAGTAATTGAAGAAGTTGATAAAGGAAAATTAAGAACAGCTTCACCAATAGCTCAAGGTAATTGGCAAGTAAATGAATGGGTAAAACAAGCTATACTTTTATATTTTGGTATTCAACAAATGCAAACATGGGACGTTGCTCCTTTTGAGTTTTACGATAAAATGCTATTGAAAAAAAATTATGCAGCATTAGGTGTAAGAGCAGTGCCACATGCAGTTGCAAGATATGGTGCTTACTTAGCTAAAAATGTTGTGCTTATGCCAAGCTATGTAAATATTGGGGCTTATGTAGATGAAGGCACAATGGTTGATACTTGGGCAACTGTGGGTAGTTGTGCTCAAATTGGTAAAGGTGTTCATTTAAGTGGTGGTGTTGGTATTGGTGGTGTTTTAGAGCCTTTACAAGCAAGCCCTGTTATTATAGAAGATGGTTGTTTTATTGGTAGCCGTTGTATTGTTGTAGAAGGTGTAATTGTAGAAAAAGAAGCCGTATTAGGTGCTAATGTTGTTCTCACTCAATCTACAAAAATTATTGATGTTAGTGGTAGCGAGCCAATAGAAATGAAAGGACGTGTACCTGCACAAAGTGTTGTTATTCCTGGTTCTTACAATAAAAAATTTGCTGCAGGAGAATTTGGGGTAGGTTGTGCATTAATTATTGGTAAACGAAAACCAAGTACCGATTTAAAAACAAGCCTAAATGATGCTTTGAGAGATTTTAATGTAAGTGTGTAAATATTCATTTTCTTCAGAAAATTTTATTTAACAAAAACAAAACCCCGAATGTTATAATGGATTCGGGGTTTTGTTTTTTTATTTAATTTTTCTTTTCTCCCTTAATTTTTTAGCACCATAACCAGCACCTGCTGCAAGCAATAAAGTTAATCCTCCATCTATTGGAATATCATCTTCTGGCTCTGGAAAATTATCTTGTGCTATTACAGGCAATGCTATTAGCATTATGATTGCCAGCACTCCTATTACTCTTAATAATTTTGTTTTCATAATTATTTTATTTTTTAATGTTCTTTCTGAATGAAATAAAAAGCAATGTCATGTTGAACGAAGTGAAACATCTGCTTGATCCTTTAATGCTATTCTGAAGATCCTTCGCTTCGCTCAGGATGACATAAAGAACTACTCAGGATAACAACGATTTATCATTCCATTTCTTAACTCTTAATTCTTAACACTAAACTCATAATTCTAAACTCTTAATTCTTTACCAATTTCTCTGTTGTTCTGTTGCCTTTGCTGTCTATTATTTCTACAATATAAGTTCCTTTGCTTAGCTTACTTATGTTTAGCTGTTCTGTACTGTTTGTTGCTTTCTGCTGTAATACTATTTTGCCTACCATATTTGTTACTTTGATGTTGTAATTAATTTCTGCACTTTGTGGTAGTTGTACATATACTTGTTTGTTTGCAGGATTAGGATATAGTTTAATATTCTTGTTTAAAGTCAATTCGGGTGATTGCTTTTTGTTGAATACCACACTAAACCTTTGTGTTCCTTTGGTAGCAGCATTATCCTTATCAACACTAAACTCATACACAGTATTTTGTTTTACATTTTGTGTTGTTTTAGTGTAATGATCAATTAAATAAATATCTGCTGTTGCAAAGTTTTCAAACTCGCTAAAGTTTAATTTGTAAGCTCCACTTTGTGTACTTACTACATTCAACCAAACTGTATCTGTAGTATGTGTTTGTAAGTCTCTTGTTTGTACAGCCATGCCTTTGTTTCCTTTAAGGCTTGTTAGGTAATTGCTACCACTATTTATAGAAGCAATGTCTAAACTGCTTTCCTCTACATTATTAATTGTTGCATCATTGGCATAACGAATTACAATTTCATCCATTTGTGAATTGTCATTTTGCAAATAATGTACTCTTATTTTTTCATTGTAATTGTTTGTACGGAAATAACCTGTATTGGCACCATCTGTTTTATGACTTTCTTCAAAAAACATTGTTAGATTTCCTGCTACTTTAGATTGTACAAAAAATGCCTGACCGCTTGCTATAATATTTCCTTTAGTATTATCATATCCTGTACCTCCTGTAAAAGTTGAACCATCCCAATAACTGTACACTCCAGAAGGGCTTGAAGGCACATACAAGGCATAAGTATTATTAATACTACTATTATTGATTGTTAGCAATGCACTAAAGCTAATTGCACTTGGATAAGGATTCCCTACAAATACATAATTATTAACGCCATTGTTAGGATAAATGACACTAAAGCTGCCCATATTTTTCGCAGCATTGCTCAAAGCTCCTGTAGCTCTTAATGTTACAGCACTTGGTACTAAACCACTTGGGCTTCCATCTAACAAACTACATCCTAAACTCCTATCTCCACGAATATTTACTCTAAATGCTTTACCTGCATCTATGATGTCTGACAAAGTACTTGATGGTACTTTCCAACGGTTACCACTTATTTGTAAAGCATCATAAGTATAAATATTGGGAGCACTGCTAACTGTTGCATCAAAACCATTAATATGTGGTGTAAATGTAGGGCAAACTGTGCCTCCTGTACCTGCACCTGTAATATGTATTTGCTGTTGCCATGTATTGTGTATAGTACCACTTACAGGGCTTGTTATAAAACTCCATTTACGTGCTGCTTTGGCAGGTATGTAACGCTCTATTGTAACGTTGCCATTAATGTAATTGTCTGTACCTTGAGCTATACGAGCAGTACCATTTTCATTGCTTAATAAAATTAAACCGTTATTGGTAGTTAAAGTTCCTAATACAGGTGTATAAGTGCCTGTTATATTTACAGTGCTATTTGTTTCAATGGTAGCACCTGCAGAATTATTAAGACCTAAATTAGTTATTGTTCCATTACCTTTTATAGTTTGATGTAGATTTCCAAATAGTATAGCTAATGTTGAGATAGTTCCATTATTAGTTAAAGTTCCACCAGTAATTAAAGGCATGTTACCATTAATAACTGCATTGGGCTGAACAATTACATCATTGTTTCCAACATCCAAATCCATTCCATTATTTAAAGTTATTGTATGACCAGATTGAATAGTAAAATCTGCAGCTTCTTTAAATGCAGAAGGTGATGAACCTGTTCCATCTATATTGCTTTTCCAGTTGCTTAAAACATATCCTTCATTACTACCTGTTGTATAATAGAATTTTTTGTAAGATTCGTAAGCACCCATATCTATTGTACCACCTACTATTCGTGCAATACCTACAACATCTCTATTACCAATATTAAAACCTGTTGTATCAGAAGTACCAGTATTAATAGCTGGGCTTCCTATTTGTAATCTATAATCACCATTTGTAAAAGGTGCTAAAATATATGAAGGAGCATTTACAAACAATGGATCAGAATTGCCATTTAAATTACCATTTGAACCACCAGCTAACCCTTGAATTAAACTATTACTAATAATATTGGTAGGTAGATAATTTAACCCAAAATTATTACCATAAATAATGGTATTGGTTATTATAGGTTCTGTAGATGTTCCATAAGAATAAATTACTCCAGCATTACTTGCACTATTGCCAGAAAAAGTACAGTTTGTAATTACGGATATTGAATTTTGATAACTTTCTATTCCACTGCCATAATTTGCATTATTCCCTGCAAATAGGCTATTGTTTATAATAGGATTTGAGTTATTATAGTTTTCAATAGCACCTCCATAAGATGCAGTATTACCTGTAAAAAAACATTGAGTAATTGTTGGGTTGGATGAAAAATAATTAGCCATACCTCCTCCATCATAATCAGTTCTATTTTGTGTAATTATACAGTTTCTAATTATAGGAGAAGATGAGTAGTTAATTATTCCACCACCAACTCTTCTTTCAACAGAATTACCATTTACAACTAAAGACCCAGTAGAACTTGCATACCCCATTTTAATAGTAAAACCATCTAACACAGTAGAGCTGGATACTCCTGCAGCAACTAAAACATGGTATGTATTACCATTGTCAAGTAAATTATTATTATCTATATCTCCACTTAAAATAGTTGGATTAGCAGTGTCTAAAATTCTTTGAGAAAATGAAGATTCAGAACCTGCAAAACCGCCATATAATTTTACATTATTCAATAAAGAAAAAGCGTTGTTTCTCCCTTGATTTGTTCCAAAATTAGCACCATCTTCTGGGCTATACATAGGTTTATAAGTACCACTTGTAACCCATATTTCTTTTACTTTTCCAGCACTTGTATCATTAATGCTTTTTGCAAGTACTAATGCATCTGCCAACTCACCAATAGCATTACTCCAACTACTTCCTGTACCAGATGCTCCTTTCTTTACAAACATGGTACCTAAAAAATTCACATATTCATTTGTAGGTGCAGTGCAAGCTGCTACAACTGCTGCTTCATTTAAACAATTCGTAAGATTACCTGAAATTGTTCTTGGATGAGTATTGGAAGGGTTTGCCAAGTAAGTACAAAAATTAGGAAGGTTACATACAGAAAGGCTTGTATTATTTACAATATATAAACCATACGTACCTCCTATAGTATTAGGGTTTACTCCTGCAAGAGCTGAAATATTTGTTAACTGTGGATTTTCCTCTACAATAAGCTCAGCACCAACATTAGTGAGTTTATAAAGGCTGTCTATATTTACCAGATTGTCATTATCCCATAGTTGAAAAAATCCACCAACAGAAGTAAGTTTTCTAAAGCCATTAAGATGCGTTAATGCTCCATTTTTAGCAATATTAAAAGCACCACCAACAGTAGTAAGTTTATGTAAACTGTCTATATTTTGAAGTTGAGTATTGTCTGAAAATTGTAATAAATTACCAACAGAACTGAGTTTACTGAAAGCATTAAAATTTTGCAGAACTGTATTGTTATTAATATTTAAACCGCCGCTAATACTTGTTATATTGTTGAATCCATTTATACTTTGCAGTAAGGGATTATTTACAATGGTAAAACTAGTGAGACCTGTTAATGTGTTAGAAAAATTAATTGTAGTTAAAGCTGCATTATTTCCAATATAAAATTGCCCTGTTGTTTCTAAAGCATTCAAACCATTAATTGTAGTTAATGCTGTATTATCTGAAATCCAAAAATTATTTCCAACTGTTTTTAAATTGGATAATCCACTTAGGTCAGTTAAGTTATTGTTATGTACAATATTAAGTTGTCCTGTAATCGTTTCTAAATTACTTAAACCATTAAGATTTGTAATATCTGAAGGTCCTGTAATAGTTAAGTTGCCACTTATTTGTTTGCAATTATTATAATTAATAGGAAAGCTATTAATTTGTGCTTGAGTAGTTAAAGTTACATTTCCAGGAGGGCATACAGTTGGTGGTGTTGGAGTTCCATTAATATAAACACCATAATCTTCTACATCTCCTAAATCTAGAACTTGTGTACAGTTGCGTTTATTATCACTAAATGCATGTACATCAGCCATAACTCTTAAACGAATAATTTTTCCTTTAACAGCAGAATCTGGAATTGTAACATTGTGTAAATAGCTTTTATTTTGATTGATAACTCCAGTACCAGAAGCAACTAATTCATTAGGATATTCGAATATGCCATTATTGTTATAATCTAAATAAGCCTCATAACGTTGTGCAGAACTTGCAAACGATTTAACTGAAATGGTTAATGGATAGGTTTGTAATGCATCCACAATGGTAGCATTTGTACATGAAAAATCCTGATAAGCTCCATTTTTTGAAATGGATGTAGTGTTATTAATATTCCCAAAAGTTACATTATTTAGTGTAGCATCATAGTTGTTAGGTTGGTTGAATGAGCCAGGTTGACAAACTGCAACAATTGCTGGATTGGTTATTAAGAGATTACTTGTTTTAGAATCAGTTCCATGAGCATTGGTAACTTGCAAGGTAATTGTATAATTACCAGTATCTATAAAAGTATAAGATAGATTTTGATTTGTAGAAGTATGTACGTTATTACCATTTTTTTTCACTGTCCATGCAAATGAAATACCTGAAAATGCTGTTTCAAGAAATGTATTAGGTGTACAAGTAGATTTATCATAAAACTTCAAATTTGTACCAACACAGGCAACTGTTGTAGGATTAACGAAATCAGCATCAGCAACAGCAGGAGGCACAAGCGACATATTTCCTTCGGAAGCTAAAAAAGATTTCCGAATACTATCAATTGCAAATAACATTCTATCTTTTGCCCTGCAGTAAA
>Ga0268298_10000389_pt1 | contig 56822 bp, 47 predicted proteins | sample WWTPWeurt_MetaG_FD_194462 | JGI IMG/M metagenome (GOLD analysis project Ga0268298, IMG submission 194462) | Activated sludge microbial communities from WWTP in Nijmegen, Gelderland, Netherland - WWTP Weurt | ecosystem: Engineered > WWTP > Aerobic digester > Activated sludge | place... | reverse complement strand
GACACCCTTCCCCGCCGCGTGGCCACTTTCAGAATGTCTTGCAGAGCCGCTCCGCTTTGTGAAGTCACCACCCCCAACACACGCGGAAATTTCGGCAGAGGCCGCTTTCGCGCCGCATCGAACAGGCCTTCCTTTGCCAGTTTTGCTTTCAGTTCCTCGAACTTTTGCAAAAGTTCGCCCTCGCCAAACAGCCTCACCTCTTCGATGTAAAGCTGGAACCGGCCCTGTTCCTTATAAAGCGTCAGCCGACCCCGCACCTGAACCTTCAACCCATCTCGCAGAGGCACAGACAGTTGTGCCGCCACTTGCCGTCGCAGCATTGCCTCGATCCGCGCCGTTCCGTCTTTCAGCGCCAGATAGCAATTCCCAGACACCTGATGCCGTTTGAACCCCTCGATCTCCCCTTCCACCCACACATTCGCGAAGTGTTCATCCAGCAGCCTCGCCGCCTGCCCCACGATTTCCCCGACCGAATACATCCTGGGTCCCACCGGCCCCTCATTCTTGGTTCGCGCGCCAGCCTCACCATCCTGGACCCGTCGCACCACAAGTTTGGGAAGTTCGTCTTTTTTCGGCGGCACAGGGTCAAACACCGAACGCGAATTGGGTCCCACAAACGCAAAACTCCCTTGCGGTTCCTTTTTGCGCCCCTCTTTTTCCGAATCGTTCCGATCATCCGCCATGGTGTCCCTCCCTGACTGTTGTCGTGCCTGTGCATCCATCGGTTTTGCACGACGATTCCCGTTCAGTCTGTTTGCAACAAATGATGCGTTCAAGGAGTCCGCACACTTCGGTTTGCACATGCTGCAAACGGGTCTCGCTTTCTGCCTCGAAACGCAGACACACCGACGGTTGAGTATGGCTCGCACGAACCAGCGCCCACGCATCTTTCCAGGTCGCGCGCACACCATCCAAACGACTCAGCGCCACGTCCGGCAGCCGCCCCAATGCGCTCGCGACTTCGTCTACCACCCCAAATTTGAGCGAATCCGGCACATCCACACGCACTTCGGGGGTCATGCAGATCACAGGCAACGCATCCACAAACGTCGAAAGGGGGTCCTCTGTTTGCGTCAACCATTCCAAAATTCGCGCCGCTGCGTAGATCCCGTCATCGAAACCCAAATACCGATGTGCAAAAAACAGGTGTCCCGACATTTCCGCCCCCAGCGCAGCCTGAACTTCAGCCATTTTTTCGCGAATCCGAGTATGTCCCACGCGCCAGACAACCGGTTGTCCTCCCGCCCGCTCGATTTCTTCCAGCACCGCGCGACTGCACCGCACTTCACACACAAAACGCGCCCCCTTTTCCTCCTTCAAAATCGCCCGCGCCAGCAAGAGAAACAGTTGGTCCCCCGAAATCACCCTTCCCTTCCGATCCACCACCACCAACCGATCCGCATCTCCATCCAGCGCGAGCCCCACTTCCGCATCCGAAACACGCACCGCTTCTTGCAGCGCCCGCAGATTCTCTGGTTGCGTCGGGTCCGGTGGATGAAGAGGAAAGCGTCCGTCCGGTTCACATCCAATGGCCACCGTCTCAAAACCGAGCGTTTCGAGCAGTCTCAGCGCGAGCGGTCCCCCTGCCCCATTTCCCCCATCCAACACCACCCGAAAACGCCGCTCCCCCAACCGAATTCTGTCTTTCACAAAGCGCAGATAGGAATCCTCCATTCCCTGCGCTGAAAGCGTCCCCTCTCCCTTTTCAAAATCCCCTGTTTCACACAACTGCAAAAGAGCAAGCAGCCGTTCTCCGCACAAATGCTCTTTCCCAAAAAGCACTTTGAAACCGTTGTCCTCTTTTGGATTGTGACTTGCAGTGATTTGCACGCCCCCATCCACATCCAGCGAATGAACAGCAAAGTACAAAAGCGGAGAAGGCGAAAGCCCCAGATCCACCACCGACACACCCGTTCCAAGCACGCCCGCGACAAAGGCTTTGTGAATCCTGACGGAATGAATGCGGGCATCTTTTCCGACGACAAGCCGCCGCCCCTCTTTCACCCTTTGGAGCCCCTTTTCGAGCCCCTTTTCACGCACAAGCGCCGTTCCAACCGCCTGACCCAGCGCAAACACCACATCGTCCGGCAAATCCCGGTCGGCCACACCGCGCAGGTCGTACTCCCGAAACAAATGCCGATTCAAACGCACGCCCATCACCGACCCTTTTTGCAGTTCACACTGTCTTACCCGATCACCTGCGGATCGATGCAAACACCGACTTCCAAGATCAGATAAAGGAGTGCGAGGGCTTGCGGTTCAAGGGGTTTGTTGACTTCGCTCGTCGGCTGCGTGTGGTACGTCGTGTAAAGCACCCGACCGCAACCATACTGTACGCTCGCCGTGACCGGAGACCCCGTTTGCACCCATACTTTCGGGCTGATCTTGGTCATTTTTCCGTCGGCATCCGGCCCCTGCTGATCTTGAACAGAGGAAATCTGTGTCCACGCATCTTTGACATCGGAAAGCGTCTTGCCTTGCGCAGAGAGCCAAGCGTCAAGACCTGCATCCATCCTTGTCACGTTCTGGTCGCCGCCGCCCCCCATGCATGCACTTCCGATGGTGGAATTTTCTCCGCTCCAACTGATGTGACGGGGAAACACTTGGCGGACATATTCATACGACCAGTCCGACGAATAGACTCGACCCCCTTTTTTGGCAAAATCAGCGAGCGTCGTCTTCACTCGGCTGTCTGTGTTGAACACTCCCGTACACTTCGGTTCCGAATCCGATGTTCCACCTGAACACGGCAAAAACACGATGTGGTACTTCCCAATTTCTTCCGGGGTTGTCAGCAACTTTTCAGGGGTTGGATAGGGGGACGGAAGGCCAAGCCCCTGAATGCCATAAATGGCAAACGCTGGAGCATCCTTTGCAAGCACGCGCGCCTTTCCGAGCAGGTCCTTTGTGATGGTTGCTTTCAAACCCATCCGCGCCAAAACCACTTCGATTGGGTCCCACGCACCCAGCACAACAGCAATTTGGGGAATGTCATCCCCATTGGCTTTGTCTGTGATCGCCGGAAGCGTCGTTTTTTCAACAGGAACTTGCTGTTTTCCCTCGACAATCGAGATTGTTCGGACCCGCCGAAACGCCCCTTTTTGCACCACCAAATAATAATTTCCCACGCTCACATCGAGCGAAAATGAACCATCCGCAGCGGTCTTCACGTGCGGTGTGCCATCAGGAATGTGGACACACTTGTCGCAATACACGCCCTCTGGAATGGCCTTCGGGGGAGACGGAACGACGTACACGAGCGCGGACGAAATGGGAATCGTGCCTTCAGGCGCAAACACTTTCCCTTGCAACGTACCGATCACAGGGGGCGGACCCGGTTGGGGTTTGGGGTTTGGTTTGTCGTTCGGATCTTTTGCAGCAGGATCGTCGATTCCGTCGCGATCGACCGCGCAAGAAACCACAAGGAGCGACGAAAAAAGACAAAACAAAAGTGCAGGTTTGGAGAGTCGCATGCGCGGAATATATCAACCCGCCCCAAAACCAAACCAAAAAACTGAAACGGTTTGGGGAACTTTGCATAACATCATCGGGCCATGGATTTTCGCAGCGTGCTTCACAAGGCTTTTCACGGGGTTTCTGGTCCGTTTTCTGCGCCCGTCTGTTCGGAATCGCCCACACAAGAGCCCCCACAAGGGCAAACAGAGTTGCAAAAAGCAAGCCTGCACAGTCAACGCGACCCCCGCCTTTTGGGTGTTCCGCTGTGTGGTTCCTTTTCACTTGTATTGAATGAACTTGCGAACAAGAAAGTGTGCGATCTGGGGTGCAACGCCGGGCACTACCTTCAGTTTTCAGGGGTCGGGAGTGTCGGTGTGGACTGCAATGCAGTGTCCGTTTTGGCCTGCCGAAAATTGGGATTTGAAACGCTGCAACACGATTTGAACTGTCTTCCGCTCCCGCTTCCCGATGCCTCGTTTCAGGTGGTTCTGCTCAGCCACGTTCTCGAACACGTCACGACGCCGCTGCACCTGCTGCGGGAAGCGAATCGAATTCTACAAAACAAGGGAAAACTCGTCATTGGTTTGCCGATTGAAGACAGTCTGTATGCACGCTTGCGGATGGATTACTTTGGGGGAACGGAAGGACACCTGTATAGCTTTTCCTTGGCGAATCTGAGGAAACTCCTGCACTTGTCTGGCTTTTTTGTAGATCGATTTGTGTTCCATGTGCCGCGCCTTGGGAATCGGATTTCGCGTTGGAATGAACGGCTTTCCGATTGGTTTGGGGAGTCTCTGTATCCTTTTTCAGGGGCCTATTTTTGCGTCGCAGAAAAGGCAGGAACACCAACCCCTTTTTGCCAGATCTCGAACTACTTTTCTGGGAATTGTTCGGGCCACTTTTCGGGACTTGCTTGAGGTCTTGATGAGGCGGTTGCGTCCTTTTTTCTTTGCGTTTCTGTTCTTGCTTTTTTTCGAGATCGGACTGCGCGTTGTGTATCCCAAAGATGAGCGGGTTCTTTCGGATGTTCGGAATCCGTTTGGCTGTTTTGCCGACGAAGAATTGCTCCGTTTGAAGCAACTGAGGGAACAAGATCAGGATGACGCAGAGGTCTACGACATCGTGCTGCTCGGGGACTCTGTTTTGGCCTCGGACAACAATGCGACAGGCGAAAGGTTGCTGGATCTCTTGCCGCAGGAACTTGCCCGGAATGCGACCTCACGGCGGTTTCGGGTGTTCTCGTATTCCAAATCGGCAGCCCGCGCGTGGGATCAACTTGCGGCGGTCAGGACACTGGAAGAACGGCTCCTGCACACGCGAAAGGGGTTACAGAACGTGGTGTTGGTCGTCAGTACCAATCCGATGTTTTTCTCTCGGCGTTTTTCGGCAGAGGCAATGAACTATCCATGTCTTGCAAATGCCCTGGAACCTGCGATGGAAAGAAATAGCCTCGGTCTCCCTGCTGGGGCACAACCGGGTTTGTGGGAGGCCTCGGATGCGTTTTTGGGAAAGCTGGCCGCGCGTTTGTATCTGTTTCAACAGAGAAGGCGCATCGCTGAAAACTGGTTCGGGGGTCCTGTGCGGATTCGTCTGCGGGAATGGTTGGTGTCGCTCGGAAAAAGGAGAGAAACAGACCCCCACACAAAAATGTGGGCGCAACACGCGGCAGAACAGCGGAACCTTCCCTGGAACATGCGCGGAATCGATCGAGATTCGTATCGTGCGGACTGTGATTTTTTGCAAAGGGAGTCTCCCAAAGCGTGGAATTGGCGCGGAACCGAGGCACTTTTTTCCCATTTGGGCACACGAAAGGGAGTGTCTGTGCTGGTCTTTGTGACCCCGCACAACCACTTTCTGCTGGGACCCCTTTCTGATGGAAACGACTATCGAAAACTCCAATCCGAACTTGAGAACCTTGCGAAACACAATCTGTTGTCTGTTGTGAATTACGACCGGCATCCCGATTTGAAAAGCGAACATTTTGTGGACATTGACCACGAAAACCTCGACGGAAACCGCGTCCTGGCTAGACTCCTTGCGCGGGACCTTCTGAAACTCTTTGACAACGACAACCACAACGACAAGGGAACCAGAAAGTAGTGTCTCTGCTGAGTCTGTCCTATTGCGCTTTGGTGGTCTTTTCGGTGGCCCTGTGTTTGGTGCTTCCGCAGCGATCGCGGCCAGCAGTTCTGTGTCTGTGCTCGCTTTTGTTTTATGCGTGGGGGTCGCTTGCGCATGCGTGTTTGGTCGTGTGTTGTGGGTTGGTCGTGTTTGGAATCGGAGAACTTCTGTTTGCAAAACGGAATCGGTGGTTGTTTGCGTTGGGAATCGGTCTGTGCGTGGGTCTTTTGTGTTTCTACAAATACAGCGTGCTGTTTCTGTCCACGTTGGGAGACCTGTTTCCAAGCGGTGTGGCCTCGACGTTTTTGACACATCGTGCGGATTCGCTGGCCGCTTCAATTCACATTCCGCTCGGGATTTCGTTCTTCACGTTCGAGTTTGTTCACTACCTGACGGATGTGTACAAACGAAACATCACGCGGCCCCACCCGCTTCCGACATTGGGAAAGCGGATGTTGGATTTTCTGTTGTTTTTTTTGTTTTTCCCGACGCTGCTGGCGGGCCCCATCAAGCGTTATCAGGCGTTTTCTCCTGACCTGCTCACGAACCGACAGGAACAACTGGCACAAGGGCTTTGGCGGATTCTGTTGGGTCTTTTGAAGAAGGTGCTGATTGCCGATTCGTTGGCGGTGTTTGCGTCCAGGCTGGGCACCCCCGAACTCGTCACGGCCAAAGGTCTGTGGTTTGCGATGTATGCGTACGCGGGCCAGATTTATGCGGACTTTTCGGGCTATTCCGATGTCGCGATCGGGGTGTCTCTGCTGCTGGGATACCGGATTCCCGAGAACTTTCAATGGCCCTACCTTGCCACGAGTCTTTCGGAGTTTTGGCGACGGTGGCACATCTCGTTGTCAAGCTGGATTCGGGACTACTTGTTCATTCCGCTTGGGGGAAGCCATGTGCCGCGCGTTCGCGCCGTGTTCAATCTGCTGCTGGTGATGGGTTTGTGCGGTCTGTGGCATGGACCAGCAGGGCACTTTGTGGTGTGGGGATTGTGGCAGGGAGTCGGTTTGGGAATCGAACACAGGGCCAGGAAACGGAGGACTCCGGCCACGCGCAAAATCTCTGGGTTGCGTTCTCTGCTCGGCTGGTTTTGGACGTTTCACTTCGTATGTTTTGGTTGGATTTTGTTCGCTGCTCCGTCGCTCAAAGCCGCTCTGTGCGCAATCCAAAGAATGTTCGGGGGTTCGTAGTTCGCGCTGGAGTTTCTGGATCGGAACTACGCGGATTTGATGTGAAACAGAGGAGCACCGAACTCGACCGGGCGACCGTTTTCTCCCATGATGGCAACGACCACGCCGTCGGTCTCGCTTTCGAGTTCGTTCATGAGTTTCATGGCTTCGATGATGCAGAGGGTCTGGCCTTTTTTGACGCGCTGGCCGACCTCGACAAATGGAGGGGAATCGGGACTCGCTGAACGATAGAAGGTGCCCACAAGAGGAGCTGTCACGACGGCAATGTTCTTGTCGATGGGAGTCGCTTTTCCAGTGGTTGGGAGTGAAGCAACCGGATCGGGAGCAACGGAAACAGGGGGAGCAGGAATCGGTTTTGCGGCAGGCACCTGAACCGCGATGGTCTCTGCTTTGCGACCGATCAAATGGACGCGCGCGGTTTGGGATTCCATCTCGATTTCAGACAGATCGAAGTCGCGCATGACCTGTGCCAAAGCTCGAACGAGCGAAAGACTCTCTTCTTTGTCGCAAGAACCGCAGCCCTTTTCGCCGTCGGTGTTGTGTTCATCAGACATTTTTTTGCTCATCGAAACCCCTCAAGTCCACAAGGTCAGAACAACCCATTCCACAAGGTTAAAACCGCGCTTGAAGCGTGAAGTTAAAGCCCAGCCGATTCGGATTTTCAAAGACACGCTGTTTGAGCTGCGTCGCCGGATCGGTTACCAGGCGCGTGCCGTTGGGATCGTACTGGTAGTACATTTGGACGATCAACGCGAACAGTTCCAGAAAATCCTGGCGAGCCTCGAGCTTGGTCGCAAACGCAGGGAGTGCGTCTTGGCCCTGCGGCAAAATCACGACATCGCCTTGGTTTCGCACGACCAAAATCGACGGAGAGGAATCGATCGGATTCACGGACGAAGTCGGGGGTTTGTAACTCGCTGGACGATCGAGACCCACCGTCACGCCAATCGTCGTCCCGGACCGTTCGACAAAGTAGTCTGCGCCGGTCGCCACAAACAATTCGGGCCGAATTTCAACGCCTTCTCTCGACGGAAAATCCTGAAACGGAACAAGACTTGGTTGGTTCAGAAGCAGGTATTGCAGCGACCGATACATGGCATCAATGCGATAGCGGAAGTTGCCGTATTGCAAACGGAAGTTTACGTCTCCGGCGATCCCCCACTGCGCTCGGCTCGATTCCGCCTGGTCAGGGTTTTCGAGGGTGGTCGCCTCCGCCGTAAATTCACTCATGAGCAGCCACGAGACGCCAGGCGTGTAAAACGGTTTGGTCAAATACCGCGCGGCACTGTTTGGATCATTGCGGTACAGGGCCGTATCCGCTGACATCGACGGAGACAACCCATCCCACGCAGCAAGTTGCACCGATACACCATACGTTTGGACGGGCAATCGCTGGGTCAGGACACGCGGAATGGTGCCGCGATCGAAAAAGCCTCCGTTGGCTTCCAGACGCAGGTGTCCTGGCCACAAGTCCACTCCGGCCCCACCCAAAAGACCATACACCGAGTGCAATTCCTGATCCTGCTCTTGACGCAAGACCGACGTTTTCGCGCCGAAGTACGCATACCACCTGTCATCGGCAAGCTGGACACGCAAACCCGGCACCGGAGGCGTAGGGGGTGGATTCAAATTGGTCGGAACGTCGGGGTTGGCCTTGAAGAAAATCGGCGACCCGCCCCATGACAAACGCCAGGAATACCCAAGCCGCATTCGGTCGGAGTTCAAGGGAAATGCGGTCACAGACACGTTCGTTCGCTTGGTCCGTGTGGGATCAAAGTAGTAGTTCACTTTGATGTAACTGCCGTCGTCAATCGACGAAAGGTTCACATCGGAAAACTGGAGGAGCCGCAACACATACGCGGCCTCGCCTTCCCACCTTTGGCGCTGGATGGCTTTGTAGAGCACAACGTGCGTCAAACTTTCATAGCCGGTAAACCGCGTGTCGTAGTTGTCGAAAAAGAGCACACCCAGTTGGTTGGGCCGATCAAACCGCCAACCTGGGACGGGAGGATTCGTTTCTCCCGGTGCGGCCAGGACGTTTTCGTTCGTCAGCGTCACGTTGAGCCGGGTGTCCACAAAGTCGCCAGCCAGCGCCGACGACGGAGCAGCGACCGCTCCCGACAACGCGACCAGCGATGCGACTCGCAGCCACGACAAGCGGGGTTTGCGCAGCCTGGCCCGCCGGTTGCTGGCTTCATCGTTGACTTTGTGGTTCTTCTGGCCGAGCGACAGAACCATGATGTCTGTTTGCGCGTCGGCGTGTGAAGGCAGGTGCAGGGAAGTGTGCGTGTGGGACGACCGGTGCATTCGTAAGGCTCCTCAAAAGTCGCCGCTTGTTATCACGGCGGTGGAAAAACCGCCAATTCCCTAACACATTGGGCGCTCTTGAAGCCGGTTGGCTGCACGAGCGACGGACCGTCTCTCTCTCGGAGCATCCTTGACCTTTCTCGGGCAGGCGGTTAGGCTACCGCCCAGGCTGTGTGGCCGCACAAGTTCGTATGTGTGACGGCCTCTGGGTGGGCAAGCACGACGACCATGCAGTGAGGTGTCGGAATGGAACAGAGCAGAAAGACGATGCGCCACTTCTATTGCCGAGACGCGCTGTGGGAGACGTTTGAGGCGATGGCCGCCGACTTTGACTGTTCGCTCGACTACCTCATCAACGAATCGATGCGCCTGTACGCGCGCTCGAAAAACTACCAAGTCACGGCGACTTCGGGCAGTCAGCCTCCCGCCAGCACCGTTTCCGGCGGTCGCGAAACCGGTCAACAGGTTGCCGCGAGCAGCGTTTCCGCAGACCGAATCAAAGCCAGACCATCCACGCCATCTCCGGTACACGCGCCGCCCGCGACTCCTTCCACTCCGGCGAGTCAGGTGGTTTCAACCGGACCGGCCAGCAGGGAACGCGCCACCACAGCGATGGAACGGCCACAAGTTCCGTCTACCAATGCGGGCTATCCGCCTCCCGTCCAGCGCCCTGCACCCTCGACTCTGCCACGGGCACAACTCACGCCGCCGCCAACTCCCAATCCGCAGATGGCAGCCAGCGGAATTCCGCCCCAAAACGCCCCGGAAACAGACGGCGCGCATCCCGTTTTGTATTTGTGGTTCCAGGGCCACCGCATCGTGATCGACAAAGAACAGTTTGTCATTGGCCGTGGCAGCAAAAACGCCGACCTGCCCCTCAAAGACGGCAACGTCTCGCGCCAGCACGCCGTGATCCTGCGCAGAAACGGGCTCTATTACATCAAAGATTTGGGTTCGACAAACGGTGTCGATTTCAAGGGCATGCACGTCGATCACAAGCGCATTGACGAAGGCGACATCTACCACATCTGCGACTTCGAGCTTCGTTTCACCTACCTTCCTTAACATGGCGTAACATGGCCCAGACGGTCTCCGCATGGCCTCTACACGAAAACACTGGATGGATTGGGTCCGCCTTCTTGTTTGTTGTGCCGTGTCCTGCGCATGGGTTTCATGCGAGGGATTTGGAGGCCTAGCCCCGTCGGGCACAGCAACTCAGGTCCGTTGCGTTCCCAAAGGTTGTATGAGCGGTGCCGTGTACGATGGCCCCCTGTCACTCGATGGCTACGACCCTCTGGGAATCGTTGTTATCGTCGAAAGAAACCGTGTCACGGCCTCGAGTTCGCTTTGGAAAACAGAGAAAGCTGGACAGTATGTGGGCCGCATTGTTGGGCCTCTGTCTGTGCATCTGTTTCTGGATACGCAAACGACGCCAGCACACCTTGTTGTCCAGATCGAAAACCGCCCGGAATTCCTGCTCGATGGAGACGACTACATCCTGTCCGTTTATTTTCAAGACATCCGCCTTCTCTCTCGCTCCCGTTATGACTCTGTGTACGACCGGATCGGTTTTTCCGACGCAAATTGCGCCGAGCCGTGCGTGACCCTTACCCTCTGACCGTTATGCTTTTGGGGTCTGATTGAAGCAGAGTCCCACCTCTTCTTGACCTGTGCCAGGATATTTCTATGTCGAAAAAACTGGGTGATGATCGCGTTCCGTCTTTGGCCATGGCAGACACAGTGGATGGCACGCGGGTGCCAGACACGAATGCAGCGTCCGGTGTGGTTCCGTTTGAATTTGCACCGACTCGAGACGGAACACCGCCGCTTGTGCAAAATCCGGCGCTGGCACCAACGATTTCCGCGTCGGAAAAAATGGGTCCCCAGACACCGCAAGATCCCGCGCTTGCAAACACGCTCGCCAGCGGTCGTGGTCACGGATCAGGTTCGATAGGGGACCGGATGTTGCTGGCACCTTTGGGCACCATGCCGGACCCCCTAAAAGGCTGGGATCGTTATGAAATGATCCGCCCGCTCGGTCAGGGGGGAATGGGAACTGTGTTTCTCGCCAAAGATCGGAAGCTGGGACGTATGGTCGCGCTGAAATTTTTGCGCGTTCCCAGCGCGGATGCGGCAGAGCGACTCCTTCAAGAGGCGCGGGCCCAAGCGAGGCTAGACCACACAAACATTTGCAAAGTTTTCGAGGTAGGGGAATTTCAACATCAACCGTACATCGCGATGGAGTACATCGACGGACCCCCTCTCAATCAAGTCCTTAATCGGCTGACCATAGAACAGAAGGTACTCATCGTTTCGCAGATCGCACTCGCGGTACAAGCCGCGCACACGCAAGGAATTCTGCACAGAGACCTGAAACCCGCAAACATCATGTTGTGCGAAACCAAAGGGGAGTCTGCACAGAGCCGTGCCGGAACGTACCGTCCCGTGCTCATGGACTTTGGTCTGGCCCGAGATTGCCTTGGGCCGCAGCGACTTACACAGACGGGTGTGATCATGGGAACCCCGCACTACATGGCCCCTGAGCAAGCCAGGGGAATGGCGCGGAGTCTCGATCGTCGTGCAGACATCTACAGCATTGGGGCCATGCTCTATGAATTGCTGTGCGGAAAACCTCCGTTCGATGCAGAAAATGAAGTGGATTTGCTCATGGCGGTGTTGCATCAGGAGCCCACGCAGATTCGCCAAAAGGAACCCAACATTCCCATCGATTTGGAAGTGATCACGCACAAGTGTTTGCGCAAAGAACCAGCGCATCGATACGATTCTGCACAGGCGTTGGCAGACGATTTGGGAAGATACTTGCGAGGGGAACCCATTTTGGCGCGACCGGCAACAACTCTTTACAAACTCCGCCGTTTGGCCTCTGTTCATAAAGGCCCTGTTGCAGTGGGAACCGTGATTTTCGTCGCGATTGTTTCTCTGTTTGGGATGTGGGGACAAGCCCGTGCTCAACGACTCCGGCAGGCCGCGCGAGCCGCTGAACAGGAACGACTGGCGACGCGGCTTGGGCAAAGTGTGACCGAGATGCGACTGTTTTTGCGCGTTGCATACAGTCTGCCTCCGCACGATTTGCGGCGCGAATACGACCTGGTGCGAAAGAAATTGGTTGAACTGGAAGAACAGATGAAAGTGGCGGACCCCTTTTTGCACGGAACGATTCAGAGTGCGATTGGTCAAGGTCATTTGGCCTTGGAAGAATACGCCAGCGCCGTCGAGCATTTGCAGCGCGCGTTGGATTTGGGAGAAAACAGCAGCAGTACGCACCTTTCGCTCGCAGAGGCACTTTTGAACATCTATCGAGGAGAAGTCAAAGACGCTCGGAGTCGCTTTGACCCTGAAGAGCGAAAAGGAAAAATGGCGAAACTGAATGCAGAGTACCTTCCACGCGCACGGAAGTCCCTGCAAATGGTGAAGGACTCCGATACGCTAGCAAAGCCCTACGTAGAGGCACTCCTTTTGCGCTATGCAGACACCCCGAAACTAGATCAAGCACTCTCCCTGCTGGAAGTGGCTGCGAAGGAGAACCCGTGGCAACTCGAACCCATCGTTCAGAAACTAACGTTGGTCGGGGAACAAAAAGATCTGGCAATGGAACAAGATCAAGATTTTGGCCCCGAGAAACGAAATTTGCTTCTCAAACAAGTCGAAGAGTCGATCAGCATGGCCCGTAGCTATCCGGGGTTCTATGCAGCACATATCGAATTGGTGAAAGACCTTCTGGACATTCATACGAGCGGACAGGCTCCTCAGGAGGAGTACCGGTCCACATACGAACGTGAAATGGAGTATGTGAAGACTCTACTTGCGCTGAATCCAAATGAAGGGAGGACCGCCGACCTTGCGACCATTTTTGCGGTCACTTGCGTGTTTAGGCAGACCTTTTTGAGACAACCGGAACTGTTCTGCGAGGAGGACGCACGGCACTTCATCGCAGAAGCAAAAAAAATTCTGCCGGTGCGAGCCAGTACCTTCATGACCGAAAACCGATATCACCAAGCCATGCTCAACCATTTCATAGATGATGCAGAAAAGTACAACAACCATGCGCTTTGGGGATATGAGGCGATCAAACGGGCCTTGGAACTTGAGCCAGAAAATGCAGGGCTCATCCACAGGATGGCCCTGAGCCTCCAAACCATCAGTGTACGCAAGGTCATGAAACAAGAAGACGGAAAACCTGAGCTTCTGCAGGCCATCGAATACGAAAAGCGCGCGATACAAATCCAGCCCAAGATGTCCAACTATCAAAATGCGTTGGCAGCCTTTCTGATGTATCTCGCGACCCTGGAACAAGAGCGGGGTCGCGACCCCTCGGCTATGTGGGAAGAGAGTCAGAAAGTGCTTGAATCCACTATGAAGATGACACCGAACGCCATTCTTCCCAAATACAATCTGCAGGAGCTGCTTGCCGCGAAAATCGAGCGGTTTTCCGGGTTGGGCCAGGATGTAAAAGGACTCCGCTCCGAACTACACGCCATGCGGGAGGGACTTCTGAAAAAGTACCCGAACGACAACCTTGTCCATGCTGCGTTCCAAGAGAGCGTGTTCAAGGAGCTTGCCTTGGACACAGGGGACGCAGACCGGCTGTCCGAAGTGGAGGCCCTCCTGAAGCGACTGGATGATCCTCTGTTTGCGGGGTTTCAGCCAGGCCGAAGGCAAGATCTGCGAGCATTTCTGGAAACCTGTCAGTTGCAAGAATGGACGAAGAGCAAGAAAAACCCCGAATCAGCTCTTGCTTCGATTTTTGACAATACGCGACTGGAAAATGTTCTGCCTGGCGGAACCCCTATGATTCGGAAGGACCTCCGAGCGATGGCCTTGCGGCACTTTACAGAGTACCTTCTGTCAACCCCTTCCTTGCCTCCTTTCGCACTCCTTAAGAAAAAGGGAATTCCAACTACACCCTCCGCCGCAATCGCCATGGCTCTTGCGCTGTACGAAAGCACGCCGGATAGCTCAAGGCTGTACATGAAGAAAGGAGAAGCAGAAAAGTTGATTCTGCTGTCTTTGAAAGCGCGAACGCTGCCTGCTTCGGAGGGAATGGAATTGCAAAGGACGACGCAAACAGAAATGAAGAAGCTGCTTGGGCTCCGACCGGATTTCAAGAAGATGCTGACACCCTATCTGCGAACAGAGAACGAGAATCCTTGAGACCAGGACTCCTTCCGCTCCCCCTTGCCCATTCCCTTTCGTATTCCTAGTTTTGAAAACTCTGGTCTTTGGGTCTTAGCTCGGAAAGGAGACGCGCCAGGCCTCGGGACAGAAGGTGCGCTCGAATTTTGACGTGGGAACACTCGAACAAACGGCGGCGCAAACCAGGGGCGTGAATCAGGGCAGAGGAGAGCACATCCATGAGGCAGGCAGCGCGGTCGATTTCCTCGCAAAAACTGCGGAGGGCATGGCCAGCGTCCCCAAAATGCGGGGCGATCGCATCCAGCAGGGGCATGAGGGTCTGGCGCATCTCGATGAGAGACACAGAAGGGTCGGGCACGTCTTTTTGAACGTGGGCCGCAGCCTCGCGAAAAGGCTGATCAGGAGGCAGTTCGGGCCCCAAACGGACGCGGCCCAAACCCTCAACCAGCATGTGGTACGTGCCATCGGAATTGCGTTTGTGGGCAACGATTTTGGCAAGCCCCGCAACGGACCGAACCGGGGGACGACCTTCGTAATCACTTTCAAACCCCGGACCCAGTTGAGCCAGGGCAAACAGCCCATCGTGTTCAAGACAATGCGCCGTCAGCGCGCGGTATCTGGGCTCAAAAACATGAAGCGGAAGGAGTGCGCAAGGAAACAACAGGACTTGTTGCAGCGGAAACAGGGGAAGCCGCGCAAAAGTTTCGGGGATATCGGAGTGTGAATGGCTCATGACTCTTGCTTGAAGATGCCGCTTGGCGTGGACGCGCGCCTGTTTTGCGTTTCAAAAAGTAGGGGTCGCACGCATCGTGACCGGTTTTTCGTCAGGCAAAACACGGAAAAAAACCGTCTGGCAGCCGGTTTGCTCTGTGACTTGGGTGGCGGTTTTGGACAGCTCGGCGCAAAAAAGGTCGTAGCTGAGCCCGGAAAGCGATTCGCCAGCAGCAGTTTTGGCGATGACAAACTCGGAAAAAAGAGTGGGCAGGTGATCGAGCGTTTTGGGCGTGGACAGCAGGCTCCAAGACGCCTCGCTGGGCGAGGAAGACACGCGCACATGGGAGGAAGGCGGAAATGCAGCCGCAGCATCGGGAGCAGGAACGCCAGAGGAAACAGGAAGGCGGTGCTCGTGGGACAGGGCAAGACCCAGTCCAAACATTCCCAGCGCCAACACGAACCCGATCAGAAATCCCCGAAAACGGTGTGTGTGTACCCAACGTGCCAGTCGCTGAAGCCCTGCGGGCAGCGGTTCGTTCACCGTCGGACCGGGTGCTTTTTTCCAGGCACACAAAACGACGTGCGGAACGGAACCGGGCCGCGCAAAACAAAGATCGGGCGGGGCTTGCGGAAGCGCGTTTTGTGGGGAAAGCCAGGACTTCGCAAGCTGCCACGCGGTCAGAAACTCGGTGGAACTTTCGACGGGCAAATCCGCAAACGCCAGCAGCACTCCGGCGAAGCGATCGCGTGAAAGGGTCGCGAGGGGCACCGCAGCGACGACCTTCACTTGGGTTTCCTTGCCCCTATCCCACACCATCAAATCGTCCAGGCGATAACCCCGCAACGACGCATCCACTGCCGGCAGGCCGCGCAGCGATTCGCCACGGGCGTTTGGGCCCTGTCCGTGCTGAGCCAAAACGGTTCCGGTTGCGTCGAGAAGCCATGCCGCAGAAAGTCCTCGATGTTGGGAAAGCGCGGCAAGCCGGTTTTCCAGCGTTTTTTGAAGGAGCGCAGGCTCTGCTACACCTTGTCCCACCAGGGTCAGGCCCTCGGTCAGCGTCGAGTCAGCTCCAAGCTGCGTCGCGGTCGCGAGCAGGTGCGCTGCGTGCAGCTTCAACGCCTGTTCCAGCGTTTGGCGAGCTCGTGAAAGTTCGTCCGCGTGCCGTTTCTCGGTGGCCGACTGCTGTTCTTGAAACGCTGCGCCGACGCGCACAAGCACCCACATGCTGCCAAACACGAGCGAAAGCGAAGCCACAAGCAGATAGAGCCGAAAGCAAAGTCGCGTTGGACGCATTGAACCACCTCAGTAGGCCACCACGGAAGTTTCGTTACGGACCGAGCGTCGCGGTCAACGACAGTTCTTTTCCGCCGTCGGGAACATCCACGGTGTTTTGCCAGGCCAGGGAACTCGGTAGGCGGAGTTTGACGACATAAGGACCAGTAGCGACCTCGAATGAGGCAACGCCGATGACTCGCGGTTCGCCAAGAACCAGGTGAGACGCATATTCCGTCGGGCACAGCACAGTCGTTCGCTGTTCGGGCTGGTCAGGCATGCCGAACGAAAGCTCACCCTGGGCTGGCCAAGGCACGGCTTTTCGGGTTTTGGGTGGCACGGAAATCGAAGGCAAACCGGGCAGCGCAGGAACAAGTTCCAGCGTCACAGCGGTCGTGTTTTGGTTTTCGACAAAAAGGGCACCGCTCGGGGCCAACAAAAGCAGCCGGTGCGGCAGGTGTTTTCCAACGACAAACACGGTTTGCTCTCTTGGCAATAGCGGTGCGTGCGAAGCAGGCAATGTCGGCTGTGTGGGAGAGCGTGCGCGGAACACTTCCACCACGGCCTCTTGGCGCGGGTCTGGCGACGGTGGCGCAGCCGGCACAACTCCATTTTCCCAAAGCCAATACCCCGGCGGTTTGAGCGGCGCAGACCTTCCCGAAAACGAGACGATGACGCGCAGTGGTGCCGCATGAAGCGAACCAAGGGCAGAAGCCCACAGCCCGCACAACACAGCGGCACAAACACCGACGGTTGGGTGTGCAAAGGAACGCATGGAAACAGCCTCTCCTCGTGTCTAAAAACCGAGCCTCGCGCGCAATGCAGACAGCTCACTTTCCAACGCAGGAGGAAGATGCGTTCCAAACTGAGCGAGAAATTGCGCGCTGCGATCGGCTTCCTGCCTCCAAGCGGCAACATCGACGGACAGAAGCTGCGCAAGCGCATCGGAACTTTGCCCCATTCCAGATGTATCGATCCCGTTCGTGGTGGGCAAAAGACCGATGGGTGTGTCCACCGTTTGGCCTTGGCCGCGCACGCGCTCGACAATCCACTTGAGGACGCGGATGTTTTCGCCGTATCCGGGCCACAAAAACTTGCCGTCATCCCCGGTTCGGAACCAGTTGACTTGAAACAGTTTGGGGGCCTGACCGGGGCCGCATCGGTCGCCCATCCGCAGCCAATGTGCGAAGTAGTCGCCCATGTTGTAGCCACAAAACGGCAACATCGCGAAGGGATCGTTGCGGACGACGCCGACTTGCCCCGTCGCTGCCGCCGTTGTCTCGGATGCCATCGTGGCCCCCAAAAACACACCATGCGCAAAGCTGCGGGATTCGAGCACGAGCGGTGCAAGTTTGGCGCGGCGGCCTCCGAACACGATGGCCGAAATGGGCACGCCTTGCGGATTTTCAAACTCGCTCGAGATGCTGGGACACTGTGCGGTGGGAGACGTAAAACGCGAGTTCGGATGCGCGGCCTTTTCCCCACTTTTCGGATCGTAGGGATTCCCCTTCCAATCGATCAGACCCGGAGGCGGTTCCCGCGTAAGTCCCTCCCACCAAGGTTCGTTGTCCGAAGTCCGCGCGACATTTGTGAAAATGCTGTTTTTGTGCAGCGTGGCCAGCGCGTTCGGGTTCGTGTGTTTCCCCGTGCCCGGTGCGACGCCAAAAAAACCTGCCTCTGGATTGACAGCCCACAGACGCCCGTCGGGCCCAACATGCATCCAGCAAATGTCATCGCCCACCGTCGTGATTCGGAAGTCGTCCGGCAGACTGGGAATCATCATCGCGAGGTTGGTTTTGCCGCACGCGGAAGGAAACGCTGCCGCGATGTACGTCGTCTGGCCGCGATGCTCGATTCCCAAGATCAACATGTGCTCGGCAAGCCACCCTTCGTCGCGGCCCATCGTGCTGGCAATTCGCAGCGCGTGACATTTTTTGCCAAGAAGCGCGTTGCCGCCGTACCCCGAACCGATGCTCCAGATTTCGCGGCGTTTCGGAAAGTGGCAGATATAACGACGCTCTGGAGACAAATCCCCGAGGGAATGGAGACCTTTGACGATTTCACCCCCAAACCGATCAAGATGCCGAAAGGCCAAAGGACCGATCCTCGTCATGATGCGCATGTTCGCAACAACATACGGACTGTCTGTGATTTCGACGCCAACGCGGCTCATCGGAGAACCCTCGGGCCCCATCAGATACGGAATCACGTAGAGCGTGCGACCCTGCATCGCGTCCCGAAACAGAGGCCACACTTTCTCTTGCGCCTGTTGCGGAGACATCCAGTTGTTGGTTGGGCCCGCTTCCTCTTTGGTGTCACTGCAAATGAACGTCAGGTGCTCGGTGCGGGCCACATCCGACGGATGCGATCGATGAAGATAACACCCCGGAAACGTCTCTTGTTTGAGCGGCAAAAGGACCCCTGATTGGGTCATTTCCGCAAGCAACCTGTTGTTTTCTTCTTCAGAGCCGTCGCACACATGAATGCGATCTGGCCTCGTGGTTTTGGCAACGGAAGTCACCCATTCTTTGACGGACGAAGGCAAAGAGTCCGAAACATTCATGACCATGTCCTTTTCTGTTTCTGTGCGAGCACGCGGTCTGGCCGCAGCGCAAAGACAAGGGTCTTGGCGATGCGCGCGACACTATCACACACCTGCACACGCTGGACGGTTCGCATGGTTGTTTTGCAAAAGCCCCGGCACGGCACTTCAAGGAACGAACCAAGAAACCTGAATGCCACATTGCCCACTTATGCCCCACCTGTGCGCCACCTGTCCCTGAGAAGAGGCATGAACCTACTTTTCCCTTCCCCTTTTGTGGAAAATGCGCATAGGATGCCGCCCTTAACAAGGAGTCATCCATGCACCGTTCACCCTTTTTCGTTCCTGTTTTGGCCTTGGGGCTTTCTGTGCCAGCTTGGGCACAGACGCCATCCGATGGCGCTGCGTCAGCGACTTCAACCGCAAGCACGGACACAGCCACTGCATCCGCCGCCGTTTCGAGCAGCCTCACGTCGGATTCGTCTTCCTCTGGCGATTCTTCTGGCGCATTGAAGCAGAAAGATCGCGGTCTCATTGTTTCGCTCGGGTTTTCTACGCGAATCCCGATCATTCAACTCGATGGCACCTCCGCAACTGGGACCAACGGCGTTGCCGGGACGCTGTTTGCCGGATACAAGCTCGACCGATACATCTTCGGGCTGGGTTTTTCCGTGGACCACGTAGGTGTCAAAACCACCATGGCGTCTCCATCGGGAGAATCCACTCAGGTGGTCGATGGCACCTCGTTCCTGATTTCTCCGGGCGCACAGATTGCTGCCCTTCGAGCGGCAGCAGGTCGGCTTGAACTGTACGGCTCTGTGCAGTTTGGTCTGGGCCGGAGCTTCTTCAGCCGCAAGAACAATCCCGAACTTCCCGGCGATGTTCTCGCAACCTACGACAACAGCAACTTTCACCTGAATTATCAGATCGGGCCGGGACTGCGGTTCTACTTCATTCCGCAGTTTGCGCTGCAACTCACGACCGGACTGCAAGGCGATCACTACTTTGCGTCGCAAGACACGCCAACCGGGCGGCGTGCCGACAATCTGTCCAACGTGAGCTTCTTTGGCAATCTCGGCCTGCTCGGTGTGTTTTAAGATCGGGAGAGCCTTCTCTCTCTTATCCCTTTGGAGGTAACCCATGCGTCTTTTCGGTTTCTTTGGCCTCGCTCTTTTGTGTGGAGCGTGTGGCGTATCCCCGGCGAACACTTCGCCCAGCACCTACCGCGAGTTTGTGACCACCGCGAATCAGATCACCTGCGAAGCCAGACTTCGTTGTTGCGGCTCTGTCTGTTCTGACGGAGGCGATGAGGGTTGGTTCAAAAACCACTCGCGCATTCAGGACTACATTGCCGCCGGGCTGCTCCGGTATGACGCCAGTGCTGCCGCAGCTTGTTTGGCGACCGAAGCAGAACGAAACAAAGTCTGCGACCGCGCGCTCACCGAAGTTCCGAACTCAAGCAATTCTTGCAGCTTGGTCGTGGTCGGCAACGCGCCTGCTGGCGGTCTCTGTGACAACCCGAACGGCATCTCGACCTGCTCTGCGGACACGTTCTGCTCGGGCGGATCGGGCGGTACCTGCATGGCGAAAGCCAAAGTGGGCGAATCGTGTACAACCGTCACTTGTGTTCCCGCCGCGTTTTGCGACAGTTCGATGGGTGCCCCGACATGCAAGGCACGCATTCCAGCCGGACAGGCCTGTACGTCCAGCTCACAATGCATGACCGGCGCGTTCTGCGACGCGACTCTGCGTGTGTGTACCGACTATTCCAAAGCGGGCCAGCCTTGCAGCGGAACCAAGCCGTGCGATCCGCTGGACACCAACTTGTCGTGCCTCCCCAGCAACGTGTGCGGAGGCCCGCAAAACGACGGCGCATCCTGCACGAGCGGCGCACAGTGCAAGAGTGGTCGTTGCAACCGCCCTGGCACCGAACCCGGCACCTGCCAGCCCCACCCGACGCCGCGAACCTTCCGCGACAGCCTGTGTAGCCTCACCTAGGAACCGGCCCTAAGTCGGTTCTCGGCACCCCCCTGGGGCTTTCCACGCGAACCCCAGTGGGTGGTTTCCGAGCCCCCTTCCCAAATACAAACCGCATACGTTGTCTTTGCAGTTCGCTTCCTACAATCATCCCCCTTCATTCCTGTTCGGTCGTTTCAAAAACGATTGAACGGAAGTGGTGCTTGCGTTTCTAGGTGGATTCTCCCGAATGAAAAACAGGGAGAGACAGGTTTTGGGAAGGGAGTTTGAGGAAGCGCGTTTTAGGACGACGGGTAGCGGAAGATGGTGAGTCCGCTGCGCCCAGAGGCCGCAAGGCGCTGGCACAGCCTATCAATCTCGGGATCAAAATCGACCAGGACGGGTTCAGGCCCAGCATCTTTTCCCGATCCTGGTTGCGCGACTGCAACCCATTGGCCAGCAAGTTGTTTTTCGTTGTGTGGAGTCGTTTCGGTTTGAGGCATGGCAGACGGTGTTGAGTACCTCTTTTTGCCACCGCAGGTCAAGCAGAAGCCCGCGAAATCACAGCGCGTTTGCACCCATCCCCCCTTTTTCGATTTTCTTGTTCACAGGGAGGAGAAATAGCGATTCACCGCATCGACAAGCTCGCCTCGCCGTGCGCGCAACGTACCGACGAAAGCTTGATGAATGACCCCGCGCTCGTCGAGCAGCAACGTCAACGGTTGAGCGAAATTCTGCACACTTCCCCGCACGCTGTCTTGGCCGTTTTGGTACAAGTCCACATTCGGAAAAAAGCCCCGGCGTTGCGACAGAAACGAAAGCAAGGTCGCTTTGTCCTTCGTCTCGCTCACCAGCAAAAGTTTCACGCGCGGGTCCTTGGCCTGCGCCGAAAAGAAGCCTTGCAGCGCAGGTAGTTCTTCGACGCACGGACGACATTCGATCGCCCACAAATGCACAAGCACAAGGCGCCCGACCGGCACCTGAGCAGGCACAAATTCATTCTTTCGCAGCACGCGCAGCCCTGACAGATCGAGTCTGCGATGCAGAAGTTGCGCTTCCTGGCGGCGCAACAGGAGTTCTTCGGGAACCGGCCCAGGCGCTTCAGCGAAGGCCCAGGTGGCCCCCAAAAGAAGCAGCCCAATAGTCAAAAAGACGCAGCGCAGCATGACCTATTTGAACGCATCCGGGACGCGCGGTGCCGACGGACCACAATCTTCACAAGCCGCCGAATCCACGGGTTGATTGGGGGTTGCACAATCGATGCGGAACACCCACACACTCTGGGAAATGTGACTCCCGACTGGAACTTGGTCGTCCGCAAACAGGTACTCGCGCGGCTTGAGCGACCACGAATAAATCCAGTGCAACACTTGGTCACGCCGCAGCTTCTGCCCACCCGGAAAACTCATCTCCAGGATCTTCTCGATGACCTGAAGCCCCCGTCGTTCTGCCCGTGCGACGTTCGGATCTTGAGTCGAAAGTTTGCCCGCTGCCACCGGCCCCGATGGTTGTGGCGGCAGATTCGAGACCACCAAAAACTTGGTGGTGTCCAGCCACGGCGGCTGCGGCTGCAACGTACGCCTGAGCCGCTGCAAATACACGCCCTCGACTCCATCGATAAGTGTGTCTTTTCCAGTGAAATACAGCGCCGTGTGAACCTGTGCAGACATGAGCCGCACAAACTGCCCCAAATGCGTCGGATCGGCGTCCCCCACCAGCGTCGCAATTTTCTGGTCGAGGCAAATGTCCTCGCGCTTGCAGACCTGCGCCACATCGTCGATGAGTTGCCGCACCGGCGGTTTGCACAGCGCAAGCGCAAGCCCTTTTTGCATTTGCCGATGCGTGCAGATCTGGCAGTGCTGGATTTTCTCCATCTGTTTGCGCAAATCCGCGATGTCCTCTGCGTAACACCCTGCAACAAACATCCCCGCAACAAGAAGCAGCCCCCGCCGCCATCGCCCTTTCATGGTGTGGTCTTTTCCTTTGGCTTTCCGCTGATCGTGACGACCTTGGGACTGACTATGCCGCTGATTTGCAATTTCAAGCAATCCCGAAAGTCTCTGCTCATTTGGAACTCTGCGCTGGTGTGATTGGTCTCGACCAGCAACTTTCCGTTGATGTTTTGCAAGACGATTCGATACGGCAACGCAGGCCGCAGAACCAACCGCAAACAACCGCGCAGTTTGTCCTCTTGCTGTTCGGTCAATTTTCCGTCATGGGCCACGACCTCGACTTTGGCATCCGTCTTCCTCACGAGCCCCATCCCGTTGGTGTTGCGTGCGGGCACCGAGTCCAATCGGTCCGTCCTTGCGCCGTTTGTCCCGTTTGTCCCCATCTCGGAATGGCCAGACAGAGAACCCAGCGACTTCCCTTTCTTCATGTCAGGCGTCTCTTCGGCCCGGCTCAAATCCCCAAGCGACCCCTGATCGGACCCAACTAGGTCGGAAGTGAAGAGGTCAGCAGTCGCCAAATCGTACTTTGTGGTTGAAATCACCACTCCCTTTTGAGAGGTGAGCAGCTTGCGCACACCCAAAACCACCCCCAAACCACAAACCGCCCACAATGCACCCTGCGCCAGCGGCAACCACAATCGGGTCCATGCAACTCGGGGCTTGCGAGACACCGCACGAACACGAGCACCCGTCGGTTTCGCAATCCGTTGGACCGAACAGCCCAGCGCCTCGACAAAATCTCGGACCGAACCAAATCGCACGATCGGCGAACGGCTGAGCGCCCGTTGCAGCGCCGAATCGATTTTTTTGCTCAGCACCAGCGGCAACGGATCTTCATAAAGCACCCGCTGAGCCACCACCTCGCGCGGTTCGTCTTCCCCCCCGATGAACGCCGGCTGGCCCGACAGAAGCTCGTACAGCAGCACCGCCAAGCTGAACTGATCGGCCCGAGCCTCGCACGCCGCTTGCCCCAAGACCTCGGGGGCCAAATAGCCCGGTTCCGCAAACCGAGCCGCGATTTTGGCCGGATACAAGCCCGCATCGGACAGCTTGATGCGCAGGCCATCTCCCTGTTGCAGCACGACCACCCGGCGCATCGACAACGCAAAATGGAACACCTGGGCGCGATGCAGCGCATCCAGTGCCTCGGCAAGCTGGCTCGCCAAATCCAGCACTTCGTTTTCGCGCAGCGGCCTTTTGAGCGTCTGCAAAAACTCGAGCAGCGTTTTGCCGACCAGTTCCACCGGTTCACGAACCAGCAGCGTCACCCCTTGCTCCGTCAGCGGAACAATCTCCAGCGTTTGTGAAAGCGTGGCCGCCCGAAGCGACGCCACGATGCGCGCCGTGTTTTCCCAAGCCGGAACCTCGGCCTGTACCGATTCCAGCGATCCCGCTGGCCAGGCGATCACCTTGAGCAAAAGTTCGCGCTGATCAAGCAGCGACCGCACGACGTAGTTTTCCTCGAGGCCGTAGCCGGACAAAAACCGGTCCACCCGATAGCGCGCACAGACAACGTCACCCTGACGAAATATCCGCCCCCGCCCCGAAGACCCTGAAGACCCTGAAGACCCTGAAGACCCTGAAGACAACGCCGACCTCGATGACATCTAGGGAATCGCGAGCGACAAACCGAAACCCATCGCCATCACCGCCGTTGCACCAAAGCCCACCTGCGAGGCCGTCCGGGTTTCATAGGGAAATGGCGTCCCGATTTGGTTAAAGCCCCAGGTTTTTCCATCAAGACCCGCCAATGCACCAGACACTGCAACGCCCACAAGCGACATTCCGCCAAACGCCCCGACCGCCACGCCTCGTCGAAACGTCCATCTCCCCTGTTGCGGACGGGGGCACTCTGGCAACTCCTTGTGCAGCCGCTCCCAGGGTGCAAACAAAAACGCCCCGCCCAATGTCCCAACCGCGCCGACCCCAAAAAGAGACTGCGCCGCCGTCGAAAACCGATAGAGCAAGTCGCTCGGATACGCCCCACCATCTGCTGGCAAATAGACTTTTCCGTCGAGTGCAGACAGCGCAATTCCACTGGCCAAACCAGTCAAGCCCAACGCAGAAAACAGACCTGCAAAAACCCCTCGCTGAAACGAATACGTTTTTTGAATGCAACTGGGTTTGGAAAACAGTTCCTCGTCTTGACTGGCCGGTCTCCCGTTTACACCTTCCGCAGCTTTCGTCCGCCCATTTGTCACCGAACCCGTTTCCGCTGCTTTCGAGGCCGTGCCGCCCAAAGAAACGCTTGCCGCGCCCCCCGTTCCCAATGCGCTTGCCTTCAGCGCGAAAGCATCCAACAGACGACCGGCTCCGTGTGAAACAGCCTCGATAAGTTGCGCTTCCCCGCATTCGTTGCAGCGTTCCTCGAGCAGCGTCGGCACATCCCCTACCAAGTCATACATCCACAGACGAATCAGGTAACTGCGATCGTTGGGAAAGATCTCTCCGCCCAAAAACAGTTGCGTGCCGTGGTCTTTGCCAAGCCGCACGAAACAACTTTTCTCCTCGCAAGACAATTCTGCGGGCGAAAGATTTGGTGCCAAAGCCGTCTCGCCCATTCGCGAAAGCTGCTGCGAAACCGCCGCACGCGCTTTGACGGCCACGTGCCCCTCCCGCTTGACGCCAAGAACCAAAATCGCTGGTGATGCAGCGGAGATCGCCGCACAAAACAGAAGGCTCGCGGCCACAAGCCAACCTGTTCGCCGAGACAATACGTGCAAAGAAACAGCCTGACGATTGAGCGACATTTTGCCTGAAAGGAGACCAGCTTCGCCTATACCCTGTCAACCAGCAAAACAACGAGTCCACAGTGTCTGCGATGTCTCCCATGCTTGTGCAGCCTGCTCGATACAATTTGCCGGCCAATTTGCCGGCCAATTCCGTGCCTGCTTCGCCTTCGCCTCGGCATTCCCATCGGGCTTCCCAACCTGACAAGCCTCGCTTGGATGGTCTCTCGTTCCGTCGCAGGCAGGAAAAAAAGTCCCTGTTCTTTCCGCTTGCTCTCGCCGTCCGCATCGCCTTGTTGGCTGGAATCGGTTTTTGGACGGCGTGCGGACCATCGTTTCCTCCCTACTGGCAAATTTCAGCGGAACCTGTCGATTCGGGAGGCAACATTGAACCGGGCAGTTCCGACGACAAAAGCGGTGCTCTCCGCGTGCTGGCCGTCGTGGCATCGCCTCCTGAAATTCGACAGGGCGAACACAGCATTGTCACTTCGCTTGTTGTCACACACCCTCGATTTGCAGAAACGACCCGAGAGAGCGAACAGACCGTTTTGACCCTGAAACCGCGTGGTCTCTCGGTTCTTTACCGAACTTGCGTCCAAGACGAGGCGTTGACGACGCCTTTGCCCTGCGGTGTGTTTCCTGAAACGAGCCAGTTTGTCGATCTCGACAACCGAACGGACGAAAAGACGGCGCTCGGCATACCCGCTGCTCGAGTTTTTGCCGACGCACGTCGCAATCCGCCCTATGTCCTCATCGTGACCCTGTTTGCTGCCGATGCAGCGTTTGAAGGGGGTGCTTCCGGTTGTGCACAAGCCGTCGCAAACAACAGCGGTGTATCACCACATCCCGCACACTGTGCAGTTGCGACAAAACGAGTCAAAGTGAATCCCACAGACTCGCCCAATCGCAACCCTCAACTGGTGCGACTTTCGATGTCTGCTTTCGACGGTACTTTTGCCGATCTGACCCTGCCGAATGCCACCTATCCCAAGCTTTCAGCGGACACGCCCGAAGAAGATCGGCCCGAATTGCAAATCCTTTTTGAACGTGCTCCCGATTCGGAAGAACAGGAGCCTGATCCGCGCAATCCTGAACAAACACGACCCGAACTTCTCACCGTCACTTTGTTTGTGACTTCCGGGACGCTCGAAACAGGCCGCGCAAACTTTTTGGATCTGGATTGCGAAACAGACTGTCCGCAAAAAAATACGACCACATTGCCATGGAAACCGCCCGCCGCCCGTGTCGCTCTCGAAGCCCCCGACGACAAAACGCATTTTCTTGCAGTTTTAAGAGACGATCGTGGGGGAGCAAGCTTCCTCATGGGTCGGGCAAAGGCGCAATAGGGGGCCGCGTTAGAGTCCTTCCTTTTCGTTTGGTTCCAATAAAAAAATCTGAATTTTTGTGCGTTCCAACCTTGTGGAATTCCTGCCCGTTTCGGATTTCGATTCGGAAAAAAAAGGAGTCATATTTTCTGCTCTGTTCTGGAACTTTTGGAGTCCCCCTTTGTCTATGTTTACGAACACGAACGGGTTAGGAAATCCACAAGGAGCACTCCCATGACAACGATTCATCAAGGTTCCATTGGTTCGCAAAAAATGACTTCGGACGCGGCTTTCGGACAGACTCCCATTGCTGAAATTCAAGCCAAGCTGACCTCGCAAACGGAAGACCCATCGGGTGCGCGTGCCGTCGAGATTACGACTCTTTTTGATGGAACGGTTCAAGAAGTGAAGCATTTGTCGAATCCTTCTGCGGGGCGTATCTCTTCAATGACAAAAGGAATCTTGGCAGCCTCTGTTCTGTCTTTGGGAACCGTCATGACGCTCTTTGGAGCGAGCTATGTACAAGTTCGGAATGAAAAAAATGCGGAATCTGCGCAGAAACAGACTCCCAAGCACCAGAATCGAGGTCAGGAGCGCGCTCGTGATGTTGCGGCAGGGGGATTCCTGTTGCTGGGAACTGCGGGTCTCTTTTACGGTTTGCACCGATTTTCCAGTGAAAAGGGGGACCGCGAATACAGTGTGGGAATCGATCCCGGCGCGAGCTATCAAGTCAGCGCGGAAGGTCTGCCAAGCACCAAATTCCCTATCGTGCGCAGCGATGGAAATTCCTTTGAATTGGTCCTGTGTGAAAACATGAAGGGAACAGTCTCGCAGGGCGCTGAAAAAACCGACGTGCATGCATACAAGCAAACCGTGAAGCACTCGCCTGTGGACGGGCTTTTCAACACATCATCCATCGCCATTCCCGAGGGCGCTGTGTTCGAGCTTGCGCATGGCGGGGCCACTTTCCGCATTCAGTCGGTTCGCAAACCTCGGCACTATCCGGTGCCGCTGCGCGTGGATTGGCGTACTCAGTCGTATACGGGTGGGGTGATGGCATCGGCGGCAGCGTTCATGGGACTTTTGTTTGCCGTGCCTCCTGAAGCACGGTCGCTGACCCTGGATGGTTTCGATTCGCGACGGCTGGTGAAGCTTTCCGCCAAGCCAGAACTCGACGAGAATCCCGATTGGCTGAAAGCGAAAAAACTGGAAAAACCGACCCCAGAACTTCCGAACCGGAACGAGTCGAGAACCCGAAATCGACCCGTGTATGCACAACCCTTGCAGACCCACGCCGTCGTGACCACCAAGCCAGGGCCCCGGACGCTTAAAGAACGGCAAGACACGGCCAGAGAACAGGCGAGCAACACAGGAATCGTCGGTCTGATGAGGCAGGGTTCGATGCTGAGCGTGATCACGCGAGACCCAGCACTCGGTGCAGGCGCGGCAGAGGCGCTCGACGGTTTGACAGGCGATAGTCTGGTGGCTGATCCCAACGGCAACGGAGGCCCTTCCAATCTGGTGGGTACAAGTCCGGGCGGTGGGTTTGGCGATGGAACGATCTCGACGGGGTTGCCGTTTGGCGGAGGCGGTCCCGGCGGCGGAAAACGACCCGCAGGTCCCGCGCTGCGTCGTCACCTGGCGCAAGCCCCGACGCCGGAAATCGGTCGCGTCGAGGTCAATTCTGGGCAAATGGATCGGGAAATCATCCGCCGCGTGATTCGCAACCACTCGAAGGAAGTGAAGTTCTGCTACGAAAAAGCCCTGCTGGGGAACAAAGACCTGGAAGGACGTGTGCAAGTGAAATTCTTGATTGGACCGACGGGCAAAGTCGGAAGCGCACTTATCGAAGCGTCCACGCTGCGAAGCGGAAGCACCGAACAGTGCGTCGCCGAGGCCGTGCGCCGTTGGGAGTTCCCGAAGCCTCCGAATGGCATCGTCACCGTCACCTACCCGTTCGTCTTCAAACCCGCCGCGAACTAGATCCCGTACATCCCCCTACAACGTCTCGTCGTCGTCAAACAGCGGCGTGGCGGGTTCCCCGAGCATGGTCGGTTCGATCGAATCCAACGCATACAAACGAATTTCTCCCTCATCGCGCCTTCCCGGACAAACACGCTGAAGAAGAGACCAGACGTTTCGGCGGATGTCTTCGACGCTGCGCGCCTCAAGTCCAGGCTCGAATACTTTGCCGATGAACTGGTCTTTTTCCGAACGGTACACCTGCAAATAGCGCCCGTCGGTGGACTCGAAATACATACGGTCGCGTGGCGGACACTTTTCAAGCTGCTCCCGCATTCGCCCATCGACGCGCACCCCTACAAACAGCTTTCTTTTGGTATCGACTCGCATGCTCAGGGGAAAGCACGCTAGCATCCGCTTCGTGTAGAGGTCAATCGAGCCGTGGCGCACATCCAGCCCAGCGAAACTGCCTACGAACGGGCCGACGAACGGGCCGACGAACAGGCCGACGAACAGGCCGATGAAAACAAAGACGGAATCAACGCCCACGATTCGGAACAAGGACGCATCGGTTGGTGGGTGTATGTGCTGCGCTGTGCTGACGACACGCTGTACACCGGGTGTGCGAAGTCGATTGAGCGGCGACTCTGCGCACATCAAAAGGGCAGCGCCAAATACACGCGGTCCCGTTTGCCTGTCGAACTTGTCTATGCAGAACCCGCGCAAGACAAAAGCGCGGCGCTCCGTCGAGAAGCGGCGATCAAAAAGTGGTCTCGCGCAAAAAAACTGGCGCTGTGCGAAGCCGGATCGCCCACGAAACCATCGGCGAGCAGAAACGGTGTCGGATAACAACCTGCATCGTGTGTGTTTGAGGCTGCTATAACATCGCCCGATGCTTGCGCAACTCGCCGACGTGCATTTCGGCTATCCCGGCACAGAACTTTTCGAGGGTTTGAGTTTTCAGGTCAATCCCGGCCAGCGAATCGGCCTTTTGGGGCCAAACGGTGCCGGAAAATCGACGCTCCTGCGGCTGCTTGGCGGGGAACTTCTTCCCGATCGCGGTCAAGTCGTCCGAGCCCGCGGAAAAGACTTCGCGTACCTGCACCAATCGCAGGAGTTTTCCGGCCAAGGCACGTTGTGGGACACGCTGCTTCTGCCGTTCGCAAAGCTTTTGGCGATGCGCGCCGAACTTTCGCGGCTCCACGACGAGATCGCTGCGTTGTCCGACGCAGGTCAAGCCGAAACGGACGCAAGCCGCGCGCTGCTTGCCCGATACGGCGATCTGGAACACGAATACGCACACCACAACGGCTACACCCTCGAGGTTCGGGCACGGGCGCTGGCCCAAGAGTTGGGTTTTTCGGAAAACGACCTCCATCGTCCCGTCTCGACGTTGTCCGGCGGTGAACGTGGCCGCGTCGAGCTGCTGAAAGTCCTTTTGGCAGAACCGGACCTGCTGCTTCTCGACGAGCCGACAAATCACTTGGATGTCGAAGCCGTCGAGCATTTGGAAGAACGACTGACGGCGTGGGATGCGACGCGATCGTTTGTGCTGGTCAGCCACGATCGCTATTTCCTGCAAGCCGTTTGCAACGAAATCGTGGACATCGAGGATGGCGAGCTCGTCCGCTATCCGGGGCATTACGAAGACTATTTGGTGGCGCGCAAAGAGCGGCACGAGTCCCTCAACGCCGCGTGGCAAAGGCAGAAAGAGGAAATCGCGCGCACCGAGGACTTCATTCGCAAAAACCTCGCCGGGCAGAAAACGAATCAGGCCAAAAGCCGACGCAAAATGCTTGAAAAAGTGGACCGACTGGAGCGCCACCGCGACACCTGGGCCGAGGCCGGCGAGCTGGGTTTGCGTTTTTCCGTGACTGAACATCGCGGGGCCAAAGAAGTGCTCAAGGCGGATCAAGTGACGCTCGGTTTTCCAGGCGAAGCGCCGCTTTTGCGATCGTTTTCCGCGACGATTTACCGAGGAGAACGAGTCGGCATCATCGGCCCAAACGGAGCGGGAAAAACCACGCTGCTCAAAGCCCTCATCGGCAAAGGTTCGTGTCTGTCCGGGCGCTGTTTCGTCGGACCCGAGGTTCGTATCGGCTATTTCGACCAAAAGCTCTCTGACCTGCAAGACGACCATTCTTTGATCGATGAAATCCGCACCATCCGAGGCGATTTCAACGAAGACCGCGCCCGAGCCTACCTGGGCCGCTTTCGTTTTACGGGAGAAGACGGTTTCAAAAAAGTGCGCGGACTGTCCGGCGGAGAACGCAACCGTTTGCAGCTTGCGAAGCTGATGTTGCGGCCCGTGAACCTGTTGGTTCTCGACGAACCGACCAACCATCTGGACATTCCGGCGCGCGAAACTCTCGAGGAAGCACTCCTGGAATTTGATGGAACGCTGCTCGTCGTCAGCCACGATCGCTTTTTCCTCGACAAAGTGATCACCAAGGTCTTCCACATTGATCCAGCGACGGCGACGATCGATGTCCATGTGGGCAACTACAGCGATTTCAAAAAACGCTTTGCCGAGGAACGAGCCGAACAAAAGCGGTTGCAAGAACAAGAAACCGCGCAAAAAAAGGGCCAAAAAGGCAAATCCGCTGCAACCGAAGCCTCGACGGACAAAGCGAAACGCATCGCTGAGTACGAAGCCAAACGCGCCGCTGAACGAGACAAGGAACGCAAGCTCAAGCGGTTTTCCCAAATCGAAAACGAGATCGCGCAGCTTGAGGCCCGCTTGTCAGAACTCCGCGAAACGCTGTCGCAAGAACACGGGGGCGATTGGAAAAAACTCCACGGCCTGGTCGAAGAAGAACAGAACACAGACCGCACGCTCAAAGACCTGCTGCAAGAGTGGGAAACGCTGGGCCAAGAACTGGGTTAACCGACAGGACACTGCGCGTCGTACAATCGGTCCCATCCGGTCATTTCAAGAGGAAGCAGTTTCATGAGCGAACAACCTGCCAAGATGCAATTGCGGCCCCCTGCACAACGCACCGCAAGCCAGGCACAGGAACAAACACTCACCCCCGCGCAACGTGCCGAACGCGAACTCGCGGAGTTGGATCGAGGAATGGAGCCCATCATGAGTCCGCACGACAACCCAACCGCCTTGGCCAACCCCGAAACCAACGCACTCCAACCTCCTGGCGGGCAAACCCTGACGCCGGGGGTTTCCAAAGGGGCAGACCCCGCAGGCATGACGCAGATGGTGATGAATTTCGTGATTCCGGGGTCCGGCACGATCATGCGAGGCATTTACGGCACGGGTTTCGTCCAGCTCGGCCTCGCGATTGCCGCGTTGCCGACGATGCTTTTCATGAAGTGGTGGCTCGGTCTTTTGTTCGGAATCATCGCGTGGGTCTGGTCCGCTGCCACCGGCATTCAGCTCTTCACCCAATCCACCCGCCGATAAACAAACCCGAGTTCCTAACCCCACCCCATTCGTTTCGACAGAATTTCCTTCATCACTTCGCTTGTGCCCCCACCGATGGTGATGAGCCGCACGTCGCGGTAATAACGCGAGATGGGATATTCCTCTGCGTAACCGTAGCCGCCGTGCGCTTGGAGGCAGCGATCCGCCACTTGAATGGCCAATTCCCCCGCGAACAGTTTGGCCATCGTGATTTCTTTTACCGCTTCCTCTTTGCGATTGAAAAGGTCCACCGCTCGATAGGTCAGCCAGCGCGCAGCCTCGATTTTCGTCGCCAATTCGGCGAACGTATGCCGCCACACCTGGAACTTGAGGATCGGCTTGCCAAACGCCGTCCGGTCTTGCGTGTACTGGATCGTTTCGTCCAAACACTGTTGCGCGCCTGCGACGCCGCTCACCGCCGCGATCAATCGCTCGCCTTGAAAGTTCATCATGATGTAGTAGAAGCCGTGGTTTTCCTCCCCCAAGAGGTACCGCGCCGGGATTTTGCAATCCTCGAACGAAAGTTCCGCCGTGTCCGAGGCATGGTTGCCCATCTTTTTGATTTTCCGCGTGACCTTAAAACCCTTCGTGTCCGTCGGAAACGTCACCAGCGAAATCCCGCCAAACCCCGACCCCTCTTTCCCCGTCCGCACGGCCAGCGTGATGAAATCTGCGCGCGTGCCATTGGTGATCCAGCACTTGGAACCGTTGATGATGTAGTCGCCTTCGACTTTGCGAGCCGTGGTCCGAATCGACGCCACGTCGCTGCCGCAATTTGGTTCGGACACCCCGAGCGCCGCGATTTTCTCGCCGCGAAGTGCGGGTGCCAAAAACTCATCCTTCTGTTCGCGCGTGCCCAGCTCACAGATGATCGGCGTCGCCATGTCTGTTTGGACCATCAGCGCCATCGCCAAACCCGCGCAACGGCTCCGCACCAGCGACTCGCCCCACGCCGCCGCGTACCACCAATCGCCCCCCGACCCGCCCACGTCTTCGGGATAATGCGCCCCCAAAAAACCGAGTTCCCCGCACCGACGAAAGACCTCGCGCGGAAACAACTCTGCTTTCTCCCATTCTTCAACGTGGGGTGCCACTTCCTTTTCGAGGTACTGGCAAACGGACTTCCGAAACTGTTCGTGTTCTTCTTGGAAAAAAGTCGTCAGCATTCGGCCATCAAATCAGAACCCCCACCCCCTGCGCAAGAAGCGTTGCAACACGGCCCCCCTTTTTGTTCAGCGTGATCTCATCGTCATCTCAGCGTGATCTCATCGTCATCTCAGCAGGGCGCACCCTCCAAAACCTCGGCAGAGCGAACATTCCTGCTCGCGCACACCCAATCAGCTTCTTGTTGCGTGCGTCCCATCATAGTGATAGCTTCACAGGCTCTAATGAAGGTGAAGTCGATACAATGAAACGCACGAGATTCGATGGTGTCAGGTCCATTTCATGTACCCTCATATCTCGTGTTGACCCTGCTTCCCTCAGACAAGCAAGATGAACTCCTCAGCGTTGCGCAAGACCGAGGTATCGTGATGTCCAATTTGGATAAAATCATTGCACGACAAGAAGCCTACTATGCAACAGATGAGAAGGTTTGGGAAAAAAGCGGAAGCAGCAAACTATATCCAAACATTGGTGCACTCCTGAATTTAGGATTACCTAGGTACAGCATATACTCTGTCTGCAACCTACGTGGAGGCATTGGAAAAACGACCCTGGCATTTAACTTGTCTTTCGACACAAATGATGTCCTTGCTGTAGATACCTGTCCACAGGGTAACTTGTCGGCGTTCTACGATCCAAATTACTATGGAGCTGGCGTCAGCATCTATGACGCATTGCTTCCATACATTGTCCCAGGACTTGGCCATGCCAGTCGAATCAGTCGGAACATCTCTGCAACAAACGGTTACTTCCAAGGGAAAATCGCGTATTTCATTTCTTCTTCTCCAAACCTATACGAGTTTCCATCCACTCTCGAGGGCGCGATTTCTCAAACCCGTGGGCTTCCTCCTGCGCAATCTGCCCTGGCAAAAACAAAACTGCTATTGAGCCTTAAAGAGATAGTTTCTGCGGCCATGAAAGACACAAACACAAAGCGATGTCTAATCGACACATCGCCGTTCTTTTCTGGTGCGACGCATCTGAGTTGGCATGCCGCAGACGCGCTGCTGGTTCCTGTCCGAACAGATCAGCAGTCGATGCAGTCTCTGGAGCTTCTCTTGCAAATGCTGTCCGACCCCGCTCGGAGTTTCTTAAAGACAAAGAACGGTCTAGATTTGCCTGTACCAAAAATCCAACTCATTCTAGTGACTCATTGTGGTTGGTCCACCAAGGCCGGTTCCCGCCACAATCCAAACAATCAAACCAGGGCCTACCTGGAAAAGGTACGTGACATTGTGTCTCGTAACATTATTCATTTCACCACGCATGATCCAGACAATCACATTGTCCCGATCGACGATTTTCTTGGCTCTGGCCGCATTTCGTCCGCAAAGGCGATGCCCATCAAAGAGATGACGCCTGGCTTTTCCTCTACCATTAACTCACAGCGAGTCGAGGTGAACGCCTCTGTGGAAAAGTGCAAGAAACAGATTTCCTTTATCACCACAAACATTTGGTAGCGCACAAAGCCCCAGAGAGCAGAAGTGTTCTCGTCGGAGACGACCGTAAGCCGGGTTCTGTTCGCCTGATTGAAGTGAGGCGTGGCGGTCATTCATCTACGCGCGCTTTTGCAAGCGAGCTTGAGCAACCTACCTGAGGGTCTCCTTGCGGAGCAAAACGGGCCGCCTTGGAAACTGTGGTTTCACCCTCTGCGCGGTCTTGCTTTGGATGGGGTTTGCCAAGCGACGTTTGTCACCAAACGCCCGGTGCGCTCTTACCGCACCTTTTCACCCTTACCCGCCGTCTTGCGTGTGCAAAACCGGCTGGCGGTATGTTTTCTGTGGCACTTTCCTGCAAGTCACCTTGACTGGCCGTTAGCCAGCATCCTGCCCTGCAAAGCCCGGACTTTCCTCCCGCTCGCCCGGTGTGGGACGAGCCAGCGACCACCTGGTTGACTCCGACGAGAACGTGCGACCCTATCGCAGTTTCGCAGCCGGTTTCAAGTGTGATACAAAAGTTTCCAAGTGGCGTCGTCTGCACCCGACAGCTTGGCGGTCCGTTTTCTGAAGATGACCTTTTTCGTCGTCTGTTCGATCGGGAGTTTGCTGTTGTGGGACTACGCGACGTTGCGGGTCTTGTGGCCGGGGATGCAGGACTTTTGGGCGCTCGTGCAGGTGCCCGAAAAGAAACCCGACGAACTCGGACCAACGCCCGCTCTCTATCGCGGCTTCCTTGCAACCCAGAAAGCCCGGACGACGCCCAACGGAGAAACCGCTGCCCTGTATTACGGCTGGATCGAGGACCACTATCGTTCGGGCCGCAGCACCACAACCCGTGTGCTGTGCCGTTTTGGGGAGGACGAAGATCTGTTTTTTCAACAAGGTTCGCGGCGTTTTCTGTTTCAACTGTTTCATCACGGCGAACGGATCGAAGTGCTCAAGCACACCGACCCGTTTGAAGACCTGCACCGCGATCGCATCGGGATTGATCTCGGACCCCTTTCGTCCAAAGAAGTCTCTTTCGGGAACCTCCCCGAACCGCTTCGTCAACGCTGTCCCAGACTGGAAAGGCCCAGGGGCACCCTGTTTTACAAGGAAATGGCGCTGCGGCCTGACCAGGAAGTGATCGTCCTGTCGTGCGGACAAGACCGCGTGTTCCGAAGCTGTCCAAACGCCCCCGCGCTGGGTTTTGTCGCTGCGGACAGCATTGACTATGTGTACAGAGCCTACGGAAACGATGTCCTCAACGGACTCCGAGGGGTGCTGCTTGGCATGGCGTTCAGCCTCGGCTTTCTGTGCTCTCTGCTCCTCAAATACAGCCGCAGCGAGGCCGATTCATGACGGCTTGGTGGATCGACGCGATCCTGGCGCTTTTCGGAAGCTGGTTGGGCTTTGGTTTTTTTTTCGCCGCAAGGACGCGCACACAGCGAAGGCAAGCAAGGGGAGGCCGCGACGTGGTGGGCCTGTTGGTGATGTGGCTTGGCCTTTTGCTGGCGCTGTCCGCGCTCTTTGTGCTGTGGACAAGCCTCGCGATTTCCTTCGTGCTTCACCAATAGAGGACCGAAAGCCGACGCCACCACTTAGGGGATCTGGTCTTGGGCGCGGAGCAGGTGTTTTAGGGGGATGCTGGCGGGGGTGGTTTCGGGGGCTGGGTACGCAGGTTCTTCTTGTGGGCATTCGGTAAAGCGCGCTGTCCTCGAAAGCAAAGACGATGAACCAAAGGCTTGGCGGGCCCTGGATTGAGCTATAGTGCGCCCATGAGCACCAAAAAGAAGTCCGAAAAGAACCCCGCAGCCGAATCCGCGAGCCCCAAGCCGTCCGTCAGCCGAACGCCCGCCGAAGCCTATACCCACTACCTGCCCGATGCGCAGAAACTCTCTGCCCAAGAGGTGCAGCCCTGCCGCATGGATGTGCCGCTTGCATGGAACAACGTCAAGCTGGGTGTCGAGGCGGTCCTGAGCCAGAAAGAAAGGCTCAAACGCGAGGTTCCCGGTCTGCCGCTCGCCGAGCTCGCCGAGCTGCCCGATCTGTGCGCCGCGCTCCTTCTGGCCAATGACAAGGTGCTCTCTGTCACGAACCGGGCTGATACCACCGAAAACCTTCGTCGCCTGCGCGCCTTGCGCGAGCCCATGCTCCTCATCGCTGAGGGCTTGGCGCTCCACGGCCTGCTGCCCCCCGATCGCGTACAGAAAATCCGTGCCGGAACCGGCAACTTTGACGCCGCCATGGACGGCATTGCACTCGAAGCCCTGTACCGCGAGTTCAAGACACCGCTCGCCGGCAAGCACCCCTTCACCGAGGCCGAGCTGGCCGAGATCGGTGCCCTGGGAAACCGACTCGTCCACGCCATTACGCCCGAGGGGGGTCGCACCCGCCCGGTCGAGACCTCCGAGAGCAGCAATCTGCGTGACCGCTTCTATACCCTCGTCCTTCGCCGCCATGCCCTGTTGCGCAAGGCCGGGTTCTACCTCTATGGCGAGGCCATAAACGACCATGTCCCCGCGCTCCAGTCCCGCATGGCCACCGGCAAGCCCAAGTCCCCAAAGCCCGCCGCCACCCCCTCTTCTCCAGATCCAGCTTCTCCCAAGCCCTAAAAGCCGTTCACCCCTTCAAAACGAATTGCAAAGAGGTCTTTTACCCTCCCCCGCCCCCAAAACGAATTGCAAAGAGGTCTTTTACCCTCCCCCGCCCCCAAAACGAATTGCAAAGAGGTCTTTTATCCTCCCCCTCCCCCAAAACGAATTGCAAAGAGGTCTTTTGCCCTCCCCCGCCCCCAAAACGAATTCGTTTCACCCGCCGTCCACCGAAAAACCGACCCCAATGCAGTCCCCCATCAGGCCGCAAGCCCTCCCGTCCGACCTCGCCCGGGTCATTTTTCGCCCAGATGGCTTGCGCCAGACCTCGACGACCGGCTACCGTGCGCCGCATGGGCCCGTTCCTCAAAGACCTTCAGGCACACTTGCGGCAACTCGGCGCGCCGCCGCCCCCGCAAGACCCGTCCATGTCCGTTGACCCCGCCTGGGCGCGCAGCCTGCTGTTGCGCACGCTCGAGCGTGTCGAACGAGGCGAGTCCAAAAACCCGAAGCATCAAGCTCTGGTGACAAACTACTTGGCCGAGTGGCAGGCGGATGATCGAATCGTGATCTTTGTGCGCGTGCTGACCGATCTGCTCAAGCTGGGGCTGGCGGTTGGAGAAACCGACGACCGAATCCAAGCACTGATCGAGGTAGGGTTGGCTCGTTGGTTGGATTTACCCGACAAGCTGCCCAGCGCGGTCCGCACAGCAGAGCTGGATCGGGTGGTGAAAGTGGCCAACGATCGGGCGTGGGCTTCTGGCCTTCACTCTAGAAGCGGCGGCTGTGCCGAGTACGCTGCGAGCAACCAGCTCACCGTGCGGCGCGCGGGCCAGGTGGAAGTCAGCAAGCTCGGGCAGGTGTTGCTAGACCTACAAGGCCGCGATGCCATTCGCTGGCTTTTACATGTGGAAGCACACCAGGCGCTGGGTCCCGAGGATCCCGACAGGGTGTCGCGGCAGGGCGCTGCGTCCATGCTGTCGAACCCGAACCATATATGGCCGAATGGTCCCGAAACGGATGAGTGGCCCTGCCATGGTTCGACCGAACTTCGGCTGCAAAACTTGGGAATCCTGCATTGGGAGCACGAGACAGGACTCACTTCGGTCACTCGGCTGGGACAGGAAATTCTGGGTGAGCTGGTCAAGCCGGACCAGTCGCCGCTGGCCTTGCTGGTCGAGTCGCTGTGCGCCGACCTGTTGACCTCCACCGTGCAGAAAGCCGCGCCAGCCGTGAGATCCGAATTGGCGGCAGAGGCGACCGTGAGGCAAGCCCGGATGTTCTCTCATGAGGTGAGCAACGCACTCCTGCCGGTGCAAATGGCGCTCGCTGCACTCTACGAGGAGGCATTGGTGCTCCCCCCGAGCGAAGCCATCAGAAGACGACGCCCGGATATTGATGCGGGGATCGCTTCTGTCCTGCGGTTCACCAGGGATCTACGTCACACGGCAGAGCTGAGTGCCGCGCCGGAGGAGCCTTTTGACCCGCGTCCGGCAATCGATGAAGCCATTTTAGAATTTGCGCACAAGATCCCGATCCAGGTGAATCTACCCGACGGATCGCTTCCACTCTTGCGAGGCAATCGAGCAGACTTTGTCACGGCCATGAAGAATGTAACCCGCAACGCGATCCAACATGGGGGCGCGCAGATCCAGCGTGTCCACATCGGTGTGGAAATCGACCAGACGGGAAAAGCACTGACTGTGACGGTGGACGATGACGGACCGGGGATACCCGAGTCTGACCGAGACCGGATCTTTCAAGAAGGATTCTCGAGAAAACAAGGGGGAGCAGGATTCGGCCTCCATTGGGTCAAGGGACTGGTTGAGAAGGATTGGCGCGGTGTGATTCGTTGCACCGATTCCCCACTCGGCGGCGCGCGGTTTGTCCTTCGTCTTCCAGTTTCCCCCGCACATCCTATCTATCAAGGAGTCCGTCGATGAGAGAGTTTGCCCGCATTCTGGTTGTCGATGACGACAGAAAAATCGCCGATCGGTTGTCCGAGTGGCTGGTCCAGCGCGGCTACGAGGTTGTGACGAGCTATGACGAAAAGGACGCGCTGCAAAAGCTGGAGTCCGTGTCTTCCTCGCACTTTCAGGTGATTCTGCTCGACTCCAAGCTGGTCGGTGAGGAAGGTGGACACGTCGGCGTCGAAATGATGGGACAGGTGCTTAACCTGGCACCGACCATCCGTCCCATCATCATCACCGGCTACGCCGACCCCGACGCCATTGAGCGTGCCTTTCGCAGTGGAGCCCATGACTATGTCGAAAAGGGCCAGCGATGGGACATTTTCTCCACGCTGCTGCTCGCCAAGATCCGCAATGCGCTCGCACCGGTTCGCGAAGCTCGCTTGGCGGCTCTGACCAACGGCTCGCGTGAGGTGGAACTGGGCAAGCTCTGGCACGCGGTGACGACGGAGACGCACAAGCAGAAAAAAGGTCGGGCACTAGAGGACCTGCTGTGTCTGCTCTTTCGGTCGATCCCCGGCCTCGAGGATATTCAGCAGAACAACCGCAGCCAAGGCGAAGAGATCGATCTGGTGGTGACCAACCGCTCGAACGATCCGTTTTGGAAAAAGGAGTCGACGATCTTCTTGGTCGAGTGCAAGAACTGGATGACGCCGGTTGATCCAACGGAGATAGACCGCTTTTTTGAGAAGATGCGGCGACGCTATGGACGGTGCAAGCTGGGGTTCTTTGTCGCGCCGGAGGGCTTCACCAAGGGCGCGCGGGATGATGTTCGTGATCGCCGGAGAGAAGACGCTGTCTGCGCGCTGCTCACGAGACCCGACCTGGAACGGCTCATCCAGGCCAAGACGGCCACCGAGCGCGACGGGATCTTGCGAGCGCTTGTGTTGCGGGCTTTCGGCATGGGGTAAAGTACGGACTAGGGGATCTGGTCCTGGGCGCGGAGCAGGTGTTTTAGGGGGATGCTGGCGGGGGTGGTTTCGGGGGCCGCGATCACGGCGGAACCAACCAACGTGTTGAGTCGGGAAGGTTCGGCGAGAACCAGGCTGCGTTCAGGGCGGCCCCGGAGTTTTTGACGGACGATGCGAACGACCTCTCCCGCTTGGGAAGTCGTGCGAAAGCCGTCCAGGGTGCCGGTGGCATTGAAGCCCTGCGCGGCCTTGCGAACCTGGGCTTCCACCTCGGTTCCGCGCGGCGAGACGGCAACAAGAACGGGGTTTGGAATCCGCCCCCCTTCGCCCGCATCGTACACGCGCCGCAAAGACTTTCCGGCCACGGCAGGTTCAGGGGCAAACACGCAATCGGCTCTGCGCAGAACGACCTCGCTGACCGCGGCGGTCATGTCTGGGGCAGCGGGACGAAGCTGGAAAAAACTGGACTTGAGCTCGCCATACAAAAGGATGTTGCCGACGTAGTTTGCGTCTTTTCCGCTGGGCGACACCCAAGCCAACCGTTTGCCAGCCATGTCAAGGATGTTGCCCTGCGTTTCGTGTGAATAAAGACCCCAATGCAACGACGTTTCGCCCGCTGCGGTCGCAATCGCGAGGACGGTGTAGTTTCCGCGCTCTGCTGCGTACACCACGTCCACCACGGCCAAATCTACCGCCCCCTTTTTCACCTGCGCCTCAAAATCGCCGGGCTTGGCAAACATCTTGGTGGCCACTTGCAAGCCTTCGCGAGACAGGGTTTGGGCCAGTTTTTCGGTGAAGGCATACCGGGCCTCTGCGGAGGGCAAAGGGGCCATCGGCGCATAAAACGCAAGCTGAAGGGGTCCGTCTGCGGCCCAAGCTGCCGAGCCAAAAAAGCCAATCGGCAAGGAAACAGCGAGCGCAAGCCCCCTCAAACCAGAAGAAAAACAAAAGGACAGTGTGCTTTTCATGGCGTTTGCCCCGTGCCAAAAACGCGGTCTTTGGTATCGATCCACTCGCGGAGTTTCGGAGTCCGAGCGCCGCGTTCATGTGCCCTCCTGTAAAACTCCAGAGCCCGTTTCGCATCGCCGCGTCGGTCGGACAAAATGCCCAGATTGACCAGTGCCTCGGGTGGATTGGGGGCCAGCCGTTCCAGCACTTTTTCCGCTCCAGGTTTGCCTTCCAAAAAGTCCGCAATCGCCAGATTGTGCGCGAGCACGACATCCTCGTCATCGCCACGGGGGACTTTCTGGGCATTTCGCAACGTGGGCGCGACCTGTTTTGTCCGCCCGAGCAAGTGGTAGTCGTACGCAAGCGCGAGGTTTGTCGAATACAAAAGCGCCCGAAGAACCTTCAAGAGCGTCGCGCTGTCTCCGCCCGTTGCTTTGGCTTGCAACCTGGGAAGCGTGCGCAAAAGCGCCTCTCGCTGAGTCGGCGCGGTGGACGCCCGATACTGCACAAACACCGACAGAAGTTCCGTGCCCACTTTGTGATACGGCGGCACAAGCTCGCAGCCGTTGTCCTTGGCCTTCCCGACCCAATCGCGCGCCGTTTTGAATTGGTTGGCCTGCGCCCCGGCGAGCGCCGCCAAACACTGCGCGTATCCAAGTTCGGTTTTGTGCTCGAAACCACCCAGCTCGATGGCGCGCTGCACATCGGTAAGGACCTCCTCGGCCTCTTTTGTCGTCTGCGCTGTCACGCCCGCCTTGCCAATGTGAGCCTCAACATCCAGCAGCCGCTGTCGCCCTCTCCTCACCAAAAGAAGTTGCAGGTTTCGCGACGCAGCTTTCTGGAGTTCTTTGACCTCTGCGCCGTTTTGACCCTGCAAATCCCGGCTGGCTTGCTGCGCAGCGTCGATGCCCACATCCAAACGCTCGCGGTCTTTTGCCGTGGCTGCACCCTGCCGACTTCCATCCATCGCCACGACCCGCGCGGCCAGCTCGATGCGCAGCACCGAAAGCTGTCGAAGCCACTGTGGTCTTTTCGCTCCTTCCGCCGCAGGCAAATTGTCAAATTGCTTGCGCGCTTCCGACACGGCTCGTTCGGCGGCCTCGACCGCCTGCGGATGCTGTTTTTGCGAAGCCAAAAGCCGCGCGTGCAGCGCCAAAATCCACGGGTCGTTTTTGTTCGCGCCCGAGAGCCACTTTTCCGCCTCTTGCGGATTGCCTTGCAACAACAGCGCGACCGCAAGGTTGCGCACCACAGACGGAGAGTCGTCGAGTTGGACCGCTTGGCGCAACAGAGACACCGCACTTCCGAGCGCCGTCTGGCGTTCTGCCTGTTTGGCCGGATCTTTCGTTTCCGTTTCCGAAGCCGTGGCCAAAGACAGCACCGCGATTTGTTCAAGCGACCGAGCCATGCCCACGCGGGCCCTGGGCAGTCTGCCGTCGAATTGAAGGGCATCGGCGTAATACTTCCGCGCCTTTTCAAAGTTTCCGGCGGCATACGCTCCGCTTCCCGACAGAGCCAACACTTTGGCGTCTTGGGGTGCCAGCAACGCCAGCTTTTCCGCTGCTGGCAAAAGACTCGCGGGACCCGTTCCGGGGGCCGTCCTTGCCGCATTCATCTGCTGAATGCGTGTTTCCAAACCCAGCGCCAGAAGCCGCACCTCCATCTCGTTTCCGTTTTCACCCGCTTGGCTCGTCTGCGGGTTGGAAAGCGTGCTCTCGGCCAGCGCAAGGGCTTTGGCTGTGTCGCCCATTTTCAAATAAAGACGGCTCATCGCCTCGGGCACAAACACGCGGGATGTTTCGCTGCTCTTTTTGAGCTGCTCCTGCGCCTCCTGATAGTGAGAAAGCGCCTCTTTCCGTTCGGCTTCTTTGTCGCTGGCTTCCTCGATCTGCGCGACCAAAATCGTCCCGCGCGGGTCCTCTGGCTTGAGGCTGCGGTATTGCTGCGCGAGCTTCTTCGCCTCGTCCCGTCGGCCCAAGTGCAAATAACAAGTTGCCACGTTGAAGGCGACAGAAGGCCGATGCTGAACCTCCGGCAAAAATGGTTCATATTGAGCCGCACCCTCGGCAAAATCCCCCTGGACCATCATCACCGACCCCAACAACTGCCGAATCTGCGGATCTTTGGGCCGTGCTTGCTGCGCTTTTTCCAAAAACCGCCGCGCGTCAGACATGTTTCTCGACAGAAAATGCGCAAGCCCCAAAAGATATTGCGCTTCCCAATCGTTTCGTTTGTCTTCCTCGGGGCGATAGCGGAAAAACTGGTCCAGCGCCGTCACCGCCCGCGCCGGATTGCTTTGCGCGTAGTGTTTTCCGATTTGAAATTGCGCCGCATAGGTCTCGGGCCGCTGCCGCGCGACTTCCTCTAAATAGGTCAAGCCACGTTCGCGCTGCCCCGCTTCATACAGCGTCAGACCGAGCGCCGTCTTGACCGACAAATCGCTCACCGACAACTTTTCCGCCCGGGTCAGCAAATCAATGGCCTCGTCGTATTTGTGCTGCCGAAAATACAGCGACGCCCGCTTCACAAACGCCTCGACCCGCGTCGGGTCCAGTCGAATCGCCTGGTCGTACAGGTCTGCCGCACTTTCATAGTCCGCGTTTTGGAAAGCCTCTTCCGCCTTCTTCAGGATGGCTTCCTCTTCGGTTTCGCTGCCCGCGCGCCCTTGCGCCGAGGCCGTCGAGACGGAAAAACCGATGCTTAGCGCAAGCGCGAGCGCCGCTTTGCCAAAAAACAACCGCGCACGAATCTTGTTGCCCATCGTCAAAAGTGTCCCATGCAGAAGCCCTCTTTCGGACCACTTTCGGGCCACTTTTTTAGGTATAAGGGGCCATGCAACAAGACGGCCCGGCTGTGTCTCCTTCTTCCGCTTCACCTTCCGCTTCACCTTCACCTTCCGCAGCTTCCTTTGCCGGTCTTCCAGGCTTTCCGAGTGAGTGTTTGCTGCGCGGTCTCCTCAACGTCGCGCTGTCCAAAGGCGGCGATTATGCGGACCTGTATTTTGAACGGTGCGAAAGCGCGAGTTACGTCTACGAAGACGAACGAGTAAAAACCGTCGGACGCGGCGTTTCGCTTGGTTTGGGTGTGCGCGTCTTCGTCAAAGAAGCGCAAGGCTATGCGTATTGCGAAGGTCTCGATGAGGCCGCGATGAAACGAGCCGCACGCACCGCCGCCGACATCGCCGCAGCCCAGGCAAAACCCGGACCCATCCGCATCACAGCCCGCGCAACGCCTTCTTTCTATCCCGTCGAACGTCCGAGTTTGTTTTCGCCTCCTGCCGACAAACTCGAGCTTTTGCGACGAGGCGACCGCGCCGCTCGCGCTGCCGATTCCCGCATCGTGAAAGTCGTGTGCAGCTTCACCGAAGAACAACGCGAAATTCTCATCGTGACCGCAGACGGCGAACGGTTTTCCGATTGGCAGCCGCTGTTTCGATACGGCATTCACGTCGTCGCTGAACAGGGCCCAAAACGCCAAAGCGGTTCCAGCGGCGGCGGCGGTCGTTTCGATTTCGACTTCTTTTCCCACAAAACGCCTGAAAACTACGCAAAAGAGGCCGTGCATGTCGCGGTTTCGATGCTCGACGCCGTGGATGCCCCCGCTGGACAATTCCCCGTCGTCCTTGCCGCCGGAGATTCCGGCATTTTGCTGCACGAAGCCGTGGGACATGGCCTCGAAGCCGATTTCAACCGCAAACAGACCTCGAACTATTCGGGTCGAATCGGCCAAATGGTTGCATCCCCACTGTGTACCGTCGTCGATGACGGCACCACCTCGCACAGCCGGGGTTCCATCAACGTGGACGACGAAGGTGCTGTGGGCCAGCGCAACGTCCTCATCGAACAGGGTCGGCTCCGCGCGTACATGCAGGACAAAATGTCCGCCAAAATCATGGGCACGCACGAGAGCGGCAATGGCCGACGGCAATCCTTCCGTCACGAACCCCTGCCCCGCATGACCAACACCTATCTTTTGGCCGGCCAAGACCAGCCCGACGACATCATCCGTTCGGTTTCCAAAGGCGTGTTCGCGCGCCGTTTTTCCGGCGGCCAAGTCAACATCTCGAACGGCGATTTCGTCTTTTCGCTGACCGAGAGCTACCTCATTGAGGACGGAAAACTGACCGCGCCCCTCAAAGGCGTCAACTTGATTGGCAACGGTCCAAACGTGCTCAACCAAGTGACCATGGTCGGCCACGATTTTGAATGTTCCGATGGCATTTGGACGTGCGGAAAAGACGGCCAATCCGTTCCTGTCGGCATCGGCACACCAACCGTGAAAATTGCGGCCATCACCGTCGGCGGAACCAAGGCGTAATCGGTCTTCGCTTTTTCTTTTGGAGCAACTTGTGGCACACGTCGAAACCTTCTCGAACCAAAAACAAGCCGAATTGCGCGGGCTCGCCGAAAAAGTCGCCGAACTGGCCGTCGATGACGGCGCCGACGCCGCAGAAGTGATGGTCGGCGCGGGTCAGTCTCTCAGCGTCAAAATCCGACGGGGCGAAAAAGAGCTTTTGCACGAATCCGAAAGCCACGGCCTTGGTCTGCGTGTCTTCGTCAATCGCCGCTCAGCCGTTTGTCATACCTCTGATTTGAGCGAAGACGCCCTGCGCCGTTTCGTCCATGAAACCGTCGAGCTGTCTCTCCTCAGCGAGCCCGACGAGTGGAACACCCTGCCCGACCGCAGCGACATGGTGAAACCCGGTCAAGCCCTGCCCGATCTTTCTTTGTGGGACGATGCGACCGCAGCCTTGCAGGCACCCGACCTGTTCGACTGGACGCGCCGCTGCGAGGCCGCCGCGCTTTCGTTTTCTCCCAAAATCAGCAACACCGACGGTTCGTCTGCCGATCGAAACAGCAGTTTGGGCGCGCTGGCACTCGCCGATCGTGCCGGGCTCGCGTTTTCCGGTGCGTCCAGCGGAACGTATTGTTCGTTTGCCGTGGAAGTCCTGTGCGACGACCTCGAGGGGAAAAAACGCAACGCATCCCATTGGTCTGCGCGTCGCGCCGTGTCCGGTCTCGCGTCTCCCGAAGAAGTAGGCCGCGAGGCTGCCCGGCGAGCAATTGGCAAACTCGGTTCTCAAAAACTCCCCACCGCAGACCTGCCCGTGGTGTTTGACCCTGACGCAAGCCGCGCTCTTTTGCGCACCTTCGCCCAAGTGATTTCCGGCGGTGCCATTTATCGAAAAAGCTCCTATTTGGTCGGTCGGATCGGCACGCAGGTCGCTTCCCCCCTTGTCACCATCGTCGATGATCCCCTGCTGCCCCATGCCCCCGGTTCCCGCGTCTTCGATGGGGAAGGTCTGCCCGCCAGGCGCAACGTCGTCGTCGAAAACGGCATCCTCAAGGACTATCTGTTCGATACCTATTCCGCGCGCAAACTGGGTCGCACAAGCAACGGTTGCGCCGGGCGTTCCGTCGGAGGTTCCCCCCACGTCACCACCAGCAACTTTGTGCTCCAACAAGGCAACCTGCCTCCCGAAGCTTTGCTCCACGGAATCGAGCGCGGCTTGTATGTCACCGACATGATGGGTTTCGGTTTCAACCCCGTGACCGGCGATTTTTCCCGAGGCGCAGCCGGTTTCCTCATCGAACACGGAAAGCTCACCCACCCCGTCAGTGAAGTCACCGTTTCTGCCCACTTCGATGAGCTGCTCAAGCGCATTGATGCCGTCGGAAACGACCTCGACGACCGCTCTGCCACCATGACCCCCAGCCTTCGCGTCTCCCGAATGACCGTCGCAGGTCATTAGCCACACATCTTCTTCCCATATCCAGTTTCGAGAGAAAAACATCCCCCAATCCGTCCGCAATGAAAGATGCTAGGCGGCGACCGAGGCCCAGCCCGGAGCGTGCTGCTGTACGTGAGGACTGGGCCGACCGAGCCAACAACGCAGATTTCGTTGCGGACGGATTGGGCGCGAGGTGGAAGCTGTTGACCGGCTGGTGAGTCGGCACGTATGCTGCGGGCGTTTTTGAAGGGAAAAAAGGAATGCGGCTTTATTCGGGAAAGATTCCAACGATTGCGCAAGACCTCATTCGCAAACTCAAAGAGGACGGCGACATCGAGGTCAGCGACATTGCCGAGGCCCAGCTCGATGTCGAGGCCGTTTTGAAAGAGTATGTCCGGCTCGAACGCGAGATCACCGAGAAAGCCAAAGACCACATGGAAAAGCGGCGCTTGCCCTACGAGCAGCTGCCGAAAATCAAACGTGCGCTCGCCGAAGAACGCGACCTCGGCATCGGCGACGAATCGGTCTCCTACATCGCCAACCAGCTCCTCGAGACGTTCATGCACTCGCGTTTCATCGAGGAAGTGTTTGCCGACGATGTAGACCTGCGAAAGAAAATGCAGGTCATTTTGCGCAAACACATGCAGGTCGATGCCGACATTGACCATGAAGTCCGGCGGCGCATCAAGAATCTCCAGGAAGGCACGGCGAGCTGGGAGATCGAGTATCAAAAAGTCATGGAGCAGCTTCGCCGTCAACACAAGTTGGAGTAATCACGCCCCCGGCGTGCATTCCCAAGGAGAAACCTTTTGAGTAGAGAAGACCTCGTCGAAATGAATGGCACCGTGACCAACGTGATGGTCGGCGGCAATTTTGAGGTTGTGACCCCCGAAGGTCACAAAATTCTGGCGCGGCTTTCGGGCCGGATGCGTCGTTTTCGGATTCGCGTCGTCCTCGGCGATCAGGTGCTGGTGGGCGTCTCTCCCTATGACCCCACCCGTGGCCTGATCACCCGCAGAACCTAAGCCTTCTCACATTGGAGTTCGCATGCTCAACGTGGGCGACCTCGCGCCGGACTTTTCGGCCACCACACAACAGGGCCAGACGTTTTCGCTTTCCGCGCTGCGCGGCAAGCGGGCCGTTCTTTTTTTCTTCCCCAAAGCCATGTCCACCGGTTGCACCATCCAGACCAGGCTGTTCCGCGACCACTACACCGAAATCGCCGCCCTCGGGGCCGAGCTCATCGGCATTTCCGCAGAACCCAGCGAAAAACAGTGCGAGTTTGCCTCCCGTGAAGGCGTGTCCTTCCCCATGCTCGGCGACGCCAACAAACAAATCGGCAAAAAGTACCAAGTCCTCTGGCCGATTCTTGGCATAAACCGCCGCGTCACCTACATCGTCGGCCCCGACGGTCGCATCGAAGCCGTCTTCCACCACGAGCTCCTCGTCGGTCGCCACCTGGAAGACGTACTCACCCACCTAAAATCCAAAACCAGCAATCCCTACACGGAGACAACTTCATGAATCAACAGTGGCAGTGGCTCAAGTGCAAAGTTGTCAAAGGGATGTTCAGCGACGAGCTGACCGTCATCATTCAGGCCCTTGATGGCGAAACAATCTCTGCATTCGTTCCAAGAGATCGCGTCGAGTGTTCCGAACCCTCCGTGGGTCGTGTGAAGGTCCGCGTGTTTGACAGCACCGGACAAAAGTTCGCCGTGCTTCCAAATGAGACGCAGACGATTCTCAGCGTCCATGAATCGGCCCTGGCAGCAGCATGATTTGCTCGAATGTGAGCATTCACCATGCGCTCGATCAGGGTCGGCTCATCATCACGCCGGAGCCGACGCCGCGTCGTGTGGGAGAAAAGCCCGGAAAGTGCCCTTACCAGACCAGTTCGGTTGATCTCCGGCTTGGCAATGAGATTGCCTATTTCAAAGACGGAATCCCGGCGCAGATTGATCTTCGCAAGGGCGACTTCAACGCCATGTTTGGCCCCCTGTCCGAGACCCGGACATTGACTACAGATCAGCCTTATGTGCTTAGACCCGGCAAGTTGGTTCTTGGCAAAACGTTCGAGAAAGTCGAATTGCCGCTGTTTGAAGACGGCTCCAGTCTCGCCGCTCGCGTCGAGGGCAAAAGTTCCTATGCGCGTTGCGGACTCTTGGTTCATTTTACGGCCCCAACGGTTCATGCGGGTTTTGTGGGTACAATAACCCTCGAACTCATCAATCTGGGTCCGCTCGATATCGCGCTGTATCCCGGTATGCCAATCTGCCAACTTATCATCGAACAAGTCCACGGAAACCCGTTCCGCAACGACAGCCAATTTCAGAATCAGCAACGACCTGGCGGAAGCTAGACAACCATCGGCGTCCCACCTCCACACAACCCCAAGGCACCCAAGTCGAGCAGGGTTGTCCGGGCAGCTTGATCCGCCCCGGTCTGTTTCATCCACCGTGCTGCGCCCACACTTCCTTCGGCAAGCTGGCATGACCGTTTCGTGCGGGCGGCGTTTTTGGGGCGGGCGGGAAGGATCGTTTCGTGCGGGACACGCTTCCCGGCGGATTTTGGGCTGCACAGAGCCTGCACAGCCACGCTGCCCGGTGCCGCCAGGGCTACAAGCACCCGCGAAACCTGGCTGCCAAGCACCACGTTGTCTGCAAGCACCCGCGAAACCTGGCTGCCAAGCACCACTTTGCGCACAAACGTCTGGGAAGCCACCCTGCCAAGCACCACTTTGTCCGCAAACCCGCAGGAAGCCACGCTGCCACGCACAACTTTGTCCGCAAACCCGCAGGAAGCCACGCTGCCACACGCCCGTTTGCATACCCTTGCCCGGGAAGCCATGCTGCCAGCGCCCGATCGGTCTGACAAACCGGCCTTGGCAGCCCTTCCGCAGCTCGTTCGATCAACTTGGGCGCTTTGGGTCAGCGTGAACCGCCCGATTGTGTCGCCACCGTTGTTGCCCCCGGCCAACCCCGCTTTGCGCTGACGGAGAACAGCTTGCCTCGTCGCCAGACATCGAGTTTGACCACGGGGCGTAGTGCGGTCTGCATGAGTGATTCAAACACTGCCGGGTCCGCGCAGGCCCTGCCGTCTACCTTCAAAACGATGTCCCCCTGTTCAAGCTTTGCCCCATTCGCCGCGCCGCTCGGTTCGATGTACCGTACCAGGACCCCAGCAGGCAGCGGTGCCCCATCCTCGCCGAGAAACGTGATCTCCCGCTCCTGACCGGTTTCATCAAAGCGAGACTTCCGACCCGCATATCCATCGCGAAGACGCACTGGCGCACCATCGATCCCGAAGGTTCGTCGCAAGATGACGTTGCCGCGCTCATCGTGCAGGGCCGTCCACCCTGCGAAACCGTCTGGATTCAGGATCGGCAATCCCTGTACACCGATCATCACGCGCTCCGTTTCGTTGCCGCGCGGATCGAACTTGGACCGATGACCGGCGATTCCTTCTGAACTCAGAACCGGCAGTCCGTCTAGCCCCAAGTAGCTACTTTCCGCAAGGTCTCCGGTCAGGCTGTAGACCCGCCTAAAGACCGCATAGCCCCGCGAAGTCAGCACCCGTTTGCCATCGACTCCGTAGTAACTCTGTAGAACCGGGTTGCCTCGCTCATCGTAGACCGTTCGCACCCGTGCTGTGTGGTCCAAGTCAGCGATGGGCCGACGATCGATGCCGAAGCAGGATTTTTCGACCAGACGATCATGATCGTCATAGGTGCTTCGCCATCCTGCGATGTTCTCTCGGCTCAGGAGCAACTTTCCATCGGAGTCGTGGTAGGAGCGTTCGATTTCGTTTCCTCTCGCATCGAAAGTGCTCCGAATCGTAACGACCTTCTCGTCGCCAGGCGCAGGCTTCCCATCCAAGCCGAGCAGAGTCCTCTCAATCTCTCGGTCTCGGTCGTCAAAACGAGCGACCCAACCCGCGATGTTGTCCCCCGAAAGGACCGGCTTCCCATCACGCCCATAGAATCGCCGCTCGACCTCCTTTCCCCGTTCCGAAATCGTCGAGCGGTACTCTGCGACCCCAAAGGCATCCGCTGTGACCTTGCCGTCCACCCCGAGGAACGTCCTGCGAAGGACCTTGCCTCGAAGGTCAACTGTTGCTCGCCATCCAGCCGTTTCGTCTGTCCTTGCACGAGGAGCGCCATCTAGTCCCAGCCAAACCTGTTCTGTCCGATGGCCGTTCGTGTTGTAGGTTGCACGGAAACCCGCTGTGCCCTCGCGAGACAGCACAGCCCGTCCATCCAAGCCAACGTACCGGGTTTCCACCTCACGACCCAGCGGATCGAACACGGACCGATATCCTGCCGTCAGAGTATTCCGTTCGAGCACGGGCTTGCCGTCCACCCCGAAAAAGAAACGACCGCTCAGGCTTCCGCGCTCATCGAACTCGGATCGGACGACCGCCACCCAGTCCCTGTTGAGAACCGGACTCGCAGCGGTGTCGAAGAAAGACGTTTCGATTTCATGATGTCTATCGTCGTAGCGCATCCGCCGTATCGAATACTTGTCCTTGTGTAGCGTCGGTTTTCCCTGCGGATCGAAAAAGGCAACCTCGACGAGGTTGTCCTGCGCATCAAAGCGCTGTCTCTTTCCACTGACTCCTTCGTTGTTTACGACGGGCCGACCATCCACCCCGAAGTAGTCACGAGTGACCTCTCTCCCCAGCGAATCCAAGGTCAAACGCCAACCGGTCACTCCATTGCGGTTCAGAATCGGTTTCTGATCTGCGCCAAAGTAGCTTCGCTCGATCAGTGTGCCTCGTTCGTCATAGCGGTTGTTCCAACCAGCGACCCCCTCCTTGCGTAACGTCGGTTTTCCATCGAGTCCGAAAAAGACGGTACGAACTTCGCGTCCCGCCTGGTCGTATTCACAGCGCCACCCAGCGTATCCATCCGCGTGAAGCGTCGGGCGTCCCAGCGTGTCCACGTAGTGGTTCTCGATTTCCTGGCCTTGGTCGTTATGCGTCGCGCGAAACCCAGCCACCCCGTTGTGGTCCAAGACAGACTCTCCGTTGACGCCAAAATGATCTCCGCTCAGCGGATTTCCGAAGCGATCGAAGGACGCGCGCAATGTGGAAACCAGCGACAAGAGCAAAGTGGGCTTCCCATGAGACCCGAGTGCCTGGTACTCGACGGGGTTGCCGTGACTGTCATACACCAAGCTTGCCCCAGCCAAGCCCAACCGAGACACCGATGGACTGCCGTCTGCCCCAAGGATCTGAATTCGCGTTGGGAGTCCGTTCCAAAACGATAGATACTGATACCCGTACGCCCCCTCTGTATCCGGCCGCGGAGAGCCGTATACGTTCAAAAATCGAGTGCTCGTCACATACCCATTCGCATCGTACGTCGTCAGTTCTTGGCTGATCTCGGTCCCTGGTTTGGGTCTCGGCAAACCGTGTCCATCACGGTATTCCCTGCGGAGCAGATCATCGGAGAACACCGTTTCCTTGACCATGAAACCGCGCGCGTCCTTCGCGATGATTTTGCGAACCCGACCGGATTCACCATCATAAAAGTAGTGCCAGAAGGCCTCTCCGTTTACCTCAGCAGCAGGAGTTCCTTTCCCATTGATTCCCTCTATCCGAACAACTTTGCCTCTCGTCATGACAAAGCGCAGCGTGTAGTCTCTGTGACGCTGTTCATCGTCGGACAGCTCTCCGAGTCCGTTCGGAATTCCAAACCGTTCGGCGCTTTTCTGATAGTAACTCACACGTTCGGTCGTCCAATAAAAGTAGCCGCTTCCCCCCGTGATGCCGACCCCAAGCACAACACCACTCAGAGCCAACATCCTAGGACGCAAGGTGTTTGCCCAGGTCCCACGAACAGACGCAGCGCCCTGCTTCTTGCCCTTTTTCTGTCGCAGGGACTGAGCCGCAGAATGACCCAACGTGGATTGAAGCGCAGTTGGAGAACTCACAGGAACTTGGTCCCCTGACCGGAGGAGTCGTTCCTGCTTCCCTGTCTCGACGCGTTGATCAAAAAAGGGGTCCAGCACCGGATTCAGGGCCTCGCGCACCTCGGCCATGCTGGGACGCGCGTTCTTGTCTTTTTCAAGCATCGCATGCACCAGGCGAGCCAGATCATCGGGCAGTTTCGGTTGCAACGACAGCAACCGTGGCACCGGTGACATCAGGTGCTGCGCGATCAGCTCCCCCGGGTCCCCTTCGAACGGAGCCCGTCCCGTGAGCATTTCAAACAACATCACACCCAGCGCATACACGTCCGTGCGCTCATCCACCTGGCGATTTCCACGACACTGCTCTGGTGACATGTAGCGTGGCGTTCCCATGATCATGCTGCCATCTGTCTTGTTGCCACAGAACTCCGAACTGAGCTTCGCAATCCCAAAATCAAGCACCTTCACCCGCTCCCCCCCAGGCGCCAACGAATCCCAAACCAACATCACATTCTCCGGCTTCAGGTCCGTCAACCCAAAAAGTATTTCCCCGACGGGAGATTGTAAAGTACGGGGGGGAAATCGGGGGTTTGGAGTTTACGGGAGGGGAAAATGGATTGTATTTGGGATTACATTTGTATTGGGTGCGTACAACGTAGAATGGGACAGGGGATGGAGGTGATCGGGGGGATTCCGCGCGTCTTCGCGCCCGTGAAACTCCACCGATCATCAAGAACGCTCATTCCCCGATCGATTTGGAATGACAACGCCATCCGGTTGTTTCCGTCCGCACGATCTGCGAAGTGGAAGCCGGCGCATCGTAAACACAACAGGACGCGCCGTGCTACCGATCCACTTTGCGGGCTCCGGGCCAAGCGCATCCTAGAAAACACGCAACGGTTCGCGCTGTTCCTTCGGCGGCAAGGGTATCTTAAGCAAGGTACAGCGCGTTCAGTGATCCGTCGTCGCACAAAGTGCGCAAGCTTGCGATCATGGCGTCTTCCGAAAACGTCTCCGATCTTGCGGACAAGCACAGTAGGAAGTGCAGCGTCCGTGCTTCGGACAGCATCCGGTATCCCGGACGACCGCAGCCCCCCTGTGTTGTGCGTTCCTGACGTAGAACATGTCAGTAGGCATCTGGCACCTGCTGTGCTTAGCGGGGGCTGGTTCTCCCTTGTTCCGCAGCGCAGCGGCAGCAAATCGGTCCTTCTGCCACTGCTCGGGGGCGCTACCAGCGTCGCGAGCCAGAAAGGACCCTGCTCCATCGCATCGTTTCCGAAAACCTGGCGACCTTCCTCGTCGAAGCGCAGGACCGCTACCCCAGCGGCGAGCTTCCTGGCTTCATCCGCGCCGAGTTTGAGCGCTACCTGCGCTGCGGGCTGCTCTGCCACGGCTTTGCCCGTGTTCGCTGTCCGACGTGCCAACGGCGTCGCAGCAAAACGAAGCTCGACGCTGTTTGATCCCTTCCGCCCACTTGCACAGCGCTTCTGTCTGCGGCTTCTTCACTCTCATCATCGTCTGCGCTGCTTGCACCAGCAGCGCTCGCGAGGCCCCCGCTTTGGTGCGGCCCGAGCTGTTCACGCAAATCGGACGGCAGTTCGAGTGCCTCCAGCCTCCGTGCATAGTTCTCCGCAGCCCCCGTCGCCACCTGATACCCGCGTCCATGCAGCAGCGCTCCGAGCTGATTGGTGAGCCGCGTCCTGGTCTCAACCAGCGTCTGCCGCACATCGAGCTGCATCCGCACCCGTCGCTGCTCGTCGCTTCGTCGGTGCGCCGGTTTGTACGCCCCAAGCTTGCACGCTTGTGCCAGACACCGCGCGTCCCGCTTGTCCGTCTTGAGCTTCTTGCTCCGCGTTGCATACATCGGCGCAAAGTTCGGGTCTGCGACGATGACCTCCATTCCCATCGACTCAACATGCCGCGCCACCCACTTGCTGGGAGTACTGGACTCCAGCAAAACTTTGGCCCCCCAATAGATGAGTACGGCATCCTTTAGATGCGCTCGACTCGTCGGCACCCGCGTCTCAAAACACACCTCTCCCTGCTCATCGAGAACGCAAATTTGGGTTTGCTTTTTGTGCACGTCTAGACCGATAAAAGTCCATGGCTGGCCTCCATCCTTGCGCCATCAAGCGCGTTTTTTCTCCGTGGGGCATTTGCCTACCACTTTCGGTGGCAAGCCAGCCGTTTCATCTCATCTAACCAACATCGTCAGCAAATCACATACCAAGACAAAACCTCGCCATTCGGCCAGTCCTCCACTAAAACCCCCCCCAAGCCCCCGGCCACCCAACCATCTCAAAGTAACCCATCCTCTGGCCGAAAGATCCACCAGCAACCCCGAGATATCTGGCCTTCGCCGAAAGATCCACCAGATTGAGCACCGAGGCAGAGGTTGAGCACAACATCCTGGCGCACCTCGGTCTTTCCACCAAGGCACCCTCGAAGACACCCGCCCGAGCTCCACCTTCCTTCACCGACCCCGAAGGTGGGCCAGACCACGAAGCGAGCAACCTATTTCCCTCGGCCAATTCCCCCCACCTGGCTCGACGAACTCCCCCACCCGATGGACCCCGCAAGCCGGAGCCTGCCAAAAAAACCAACCATCGATCTACCTGTACCTATCCTTGCGGGGTTCCCGCACGCCCACATCTCTGTCAGAATCTTCTCCCGCCCTCCATGTCTGCTTTCCCAACTTCTCCCCCCCCGCTCTACCTTCTCCCCCTCCGCCCGTTCTTTTTCTTTCGCCTGTGTTGGCACTGTGGGTGCGTCTTTTTCACAGCCGTCCCGACGGGATTCTTTCCTTCCCCGTTTGCCGAAACAGAGGCCTCTGTTTCTTCGCTGGCCGTTGCGTCCGCAGCCGCTTTTGCGCCTCCCCCTGCGACCGTTTCCGCACCCCTTTCCGCTCCTTCTGCTTCCGCATCGGCATTCAGTTGTTCGTCGTCGCCCGTTTGATCCAGATCCTCACCCTCAAACACAGACTGTTGGCGAGTGGAAGCCGGCGAAACGGTCGGAATCGTCGCAACGTGAGAATGCGTCGGTGGCGTTTGTGGTGCTTTCGCGATTGGCGCGGTGGTCACAACAGGCTTTTGGGCGATTGGCGCATAGTCCTCAATCGCCACAGCGCGTCTGACCTCCCGCACAACCTTTGGGAGCGTCTGGCAAGACGAAAACGTCGATCCGGTGCAAACCTGCCCTGGTTTCACTTCCTCTTCCCATTGCGCAAAGCGCGCTATCTCCGAGGCAAGTTCTTGAGCTGCAATAAGCTTTCTTTTTTTCTCGACAGCCTCAATCACAAGCTCATTCGACTGCATTTTCACCTGAATCTCGGCGATCTTCTCCCAATACGTATTGACTATTTTGGTAAAGGCTTTCTGCACATAGTAGGACGTGAATTTTCCAGAAGTTCAAAGACAAAGGAGTGACAGGTTACTCGCTGTGGATTCGGTGTTCGAACGCCCGACGCGAGTGGGTGAGTTTTCCGCAACCCGATCGCAAAACCAAACGCTTTCCCCTCGTGCCCGGTGGACGTTTTCGGTTCGTACAGTCGGCGTTTTACCGCATGAATGAACCCCCGCGCGTTCCCGTGGCGGGAAACTACCTGATGCGCCTTCACGGCGCAGACGGCAAACTGCTACTGGACTTTCCACCCGTGGTCTACCAGATCGATGCCTGCTTTCCGTCGGTTCGCTTCCACGACAAAGACGGCGAATACGATCCCGACGGCAGACCCCTCAAGCCTGGGAAGCGCAGCACCGTCGGAACCATCAAATTGCCACCCCCAGATCGCGAAGTCCCGCCGCTGAGTCGCCCCAGAGGTCAAGCGGACAACCCAACACAGCGACAACAGCGACCCCAGCGCGCTTTCCGTTCGCCCACCAACTGGAGGGGGCCCGACCGGCAAGAACAGAGGGCCAAGAGCGACCTTCATCCGCAATCTCCGGCCTCTCCGTCGTCCGTCGTCCGTCGCCGCTTCGCCGCCCAGATCGCCCACGTTCCCCCCGACAGCACTGCCGCGCTGCCCACGACCGACAGCGCGATCCCGGCTGCGTCGAGTGCGCGGCCTCGCGTC
>Ga0268298_10000388_pt1 | contig 56852 bp, 53 predicted proteins | sample WWTPWeurt_MetaG_FD_194462 | JGI IMG/M metagenome (GOLD analysis project Ga0268298, IMG submission 194462) | Activated sludge microbial communities from WWTP in Nijmegen, Gelderland, Netherland - WWTP Weurt | ecosystem: Engineered > WWTP > Aerobic digester > Activated sludge | place... | reverse complement strand
CGGGCGGCACGGGCAACGACTACCTCACGGGCCGCAACGGTGGGCCGAACGCCCTCTCTGGCCTGGAAGGCAACGACACCCTGCAAGGCGGGGATGGAACGGATGTCCTGTACGGCGGGGTGGGCACCGATACGCTTTACGGCAACGCCGGCAACGACACCCTGGACGGGGGAGCCGGGGACGACACCCTGGAAGGGAATGCCGGCAGCGACACCTTTGTCTTCAGGCGGGGCGGCGGCCACGACCGGGTGACGATCAACGAAACCCTGGGCACGCGTACCGAGACGATCCGGCTGGAAGGGATCAACCCGTCGGACATCACGCTGGTCAAAGGTGCCGCCGACTACCATCTGACCCTCGTGGTGAAAGACACCGGCGAGTGGATCCGGATCAACGATTTCTATACGGGAAGCAGCCGGCAGAACGACCGGCTGGAATTCGGTGACGGCACCGTCTGGGATCGGGCGACGCTTCTGGCCCAGGTGGTGAACGTCACGGGCGGCACGGGCAACGACTACCTCACGGGCCGCAACGGTGGGCCGAACGCCCTCTCTGGCCTGGAAGGCAACGACACCCTGCAAGGCGGGGATGGAACGGATGTCCTGTACGGCGGGGTGGGCACTGATACGCTTTACGGCAACGCCGGCAACGACACCCTGGACGGGGGAGCCGGGGACGACCGCTTGGTTGGTGGTGTCGGCGACGATGTCTACCAGGTCGATCTCGCCACCGATACAGTGACCGAGGTCGCCGGCGAAGGCTACGACATCGTCAATTCGCTGGTCTCCCTGACCCTGGCCGCCAATGTAGAAGCACTTTTCCTGACCGGTGCCACGCCAATCGATGGCGACGGGAATGCTCTAGCCAACCTCCTGCGCGGCAACACGGGAATCAACACCCTGAACGGTGGGGCCGGCACCGACATCCTGGAAGGGGGGGACGGCAACGACCTCCTGACCGACACCGTGGGCAGCGCCCTGTTCAACGGCGGTGCCGGGGCCGATACCCTGACCGGCGGTGCTGCCGCCGAGGTCTTCCTGGGCGGCAGCGGCAACGATACCCTGGTGACCGCCGGGGGTAACGATGTGCTGCTGTTCAACAAGGGGGACGGTCAGGATGTCGTCGCGGCGGGAGGGAGCGGCAGCGATACGCTCTCCGTGGGCGGCGCGGGGCTGGCCTACGGCGATCTGGCCTTTGCCCGCGCGGCCAACGACCTGGTACTCAAGCTGGGGGCCACCGACCAGGTCACCTTCCGGGATTGGTATGCGGCCACTCCATCCCGGCCGGTCGTCAATCTGCAGGTGATTGCCGAAGCCATGGCGGGTTTCTCCCAGGGCGGCCCCGATGCCCTTCTGGACCAGCGCGTGGAACGCTTCAATTTTGGCGGACTGGTGGGCGCCTTCGACGCCGCTCGTGTGGCGAATCCCACCTTGACGACCTGGGCGCTGAGCAATGCACTGGCAGTCAATGCCCTGGGGGGATCGGACAGCGCGGCCCTGGGAGGCGATCTGGCCTATCAGTATGGCCGCAACGGCACCCTGGCCGGCATCGGGGCGACGCCCGCCCTGGCGGCCCTGGCGGATGCCAACCTGGGAACCGGAGCCCAGGCCCTCAACCCCCTGGCCGCTTTGCAGACCGGCTCGGTACGGCTGGGCTGATGCTCATGGAGCAGGCGACCCCGGTCGAAGCAGGGCGCGGCCCCCCGCCTTCCGCTGCGGCCTGGCAAAGCTTTGCTGCAGCCTTACGCGGCCAGGGGGCTGATGCGATCCAGGGCGTCGCCGGCCAGCCGGCGGGCTTCTTCGGTGTCGTAGTCGGCTTGCAGGCCGAGCCAGAAACCGGGCGTCGTGCCCAGGGCACGGCCCAGGCGCAGGGCGGTGTCGGCGCTAACGGCCCGCTTGCCGGAGCAGATTTCGCTGATGCGCATGGCGGGGACGCCGATGGTCTTGGCGAGGCGGTACTGGCTGACGCCCAGGGGAAGGAGGAATTCCTCCTTCAGCACTTCCCCGGGGTGAATATTGCGAATGGTGTCCATGGCTTTGGTCTTTCAGTGATAGTCGCAAATCTCGACGGCCTCGGCGTTGCCGTCACGCCATACAAAACAGAGGCGCCACTGTTCGTTGATGCGAATGCTCCACTGCCCGACCCGGTCGCCGACCAGGGCCTCCAGCCGGTTGTTGGGGGGCGCGCGCAAATCGGCAAGGCAGCGGGCATTGTTGAGCATGCGCAGTTTCCGGCGGGCGACGGCTTGAATCTGATTGGGCAGGCGGCGGGAGAAGACGCCATTCCAGATTCGTTCTGTCTCGGCGTCGCGGAAGGAAACGATCATGGAATTGAGTTTATTGGCGGGCGATATTATCGTCAAGCGATACGGATCGGGCGCTCGGCTGGTGCGATGGGTCAGGCTTCTCGCCTAGCGCGCATTTGCCGGGGTTTGAGGAGTACGGCATGAGCCAGGCGGTTTCCCCCCCGCCTTCCCCTGCGCAGCCGCGCCACCGCCCCGGTCGCGGTGCCCCCGGCGCCGGGCCGGGCTGGGTCGATCCCCGGGATTTCTCGCCGCCCCTGCTGCGTTTGCAGGCGGCGGCGCCCAATCCCCTGGGGCGCAAGGTGCTGTGGGCGCTGCTGGCGCTGCTCGCCGCCCTGCTGGTCTGGGCGGCGGTGGGGCGACTGGATATCGTGGCGGTGGCCGAGGGCCGCCTCATTCCCCACAGCTACGTCAAGATCGTGCAGCCGGCGGAAGCGGGCATCGTCAAGGAAATCGCGGTGCGGGAGGGGGAGGCGGTGCGGGCGGGCCAGGTGCTGATGCGCATGGACGCCCTGGTGGTGGAGGCCGACGCCCGTTCCCTGGACGCCGAGGTGTGGCGCAAGCGTCTGGGCCTGCGGCGCATCGATGCGGAACTGGAAGGGCTGCCCTTCCGGGTGGAAAAGGACGATCCCCCCGCCCTGGCGCGGGAGGTGGAGGCCCAGTACCGCGCCAACCGGGCGGCCCTGGCCGCCGCCCTGGCCGAGGAGCGCAGCCGCCTGGCCAAGGCGGGCCAGGAGCTTTCCGCCGCCCGTCAGGTGAAAGAGAAACTGGAGCAGACCCTGCCCCACTTCCGGCAGCAGGATCAGGCCTTCGAGAAGCTCTCGCGGGAGGGCTTCGCCGGGCCGATGATGGCCAGCGACAAGCGGCGCGAGCGCATCGAGCGCGAACAGGAGGTCGAGACCCAGGGGCATCTGATCGAGGCGGCCCGGGCGAGCCTGACCCAGTCGGAGAAGAAGCTGGCCCAGATCGATTCCGACACCCGCCGCCAGTTGCACGCCGAACGGAGCGAACTGCAGGCCCAACTGGAGCGGCTGGCCCAGGAGGTCGCCAAACAGGCCCACAAACGCGCCCTGCAGGAACTGAAGGCGCCGCAGGATGCGGTGGTCAAGGATCTGGCCACCCATACCGCGGGGACCGTCGTCCAGCCGGGTACCGTGTTGCTCACCCTGGTGCCGCGGGAGGAGAGGCTGCGGGCGGAGGTCTGGGTGTCCAACGAGGACATCGGCTTCGTGCGCGAGGGGCAGCCGGTGAAGCTGAAATTCGCGGCCTTTCCCTTCCAGAAGTACGGCCTGGCCCAAGGGGTGGTGGAGCACGTCGGGGCCGACGCCACGGAATCCCAGGGGGCGGGGGAGGCGAACGCCCGCCCGGGGGCCGGCCCGCCTCCGGCCTACAAGGCCCTGGTGGCCCTGGAGCGCATGGACCTTGCCCTGGACGGGCGGCGCTTCGCCCTGGCTGCCGGCATGCACACCAGCGCGGAGATCCACCTGGGGGACCGGACGGTGCTGGAATACCTGCTTTCGCCGGTGAGGAAGGCCTGGCACGAGGCCGGGCGGGAGAGGTGAAAGGCGCTCCCGCCCGGCCTGCGGAGGGGGCACGCCTGGGCAATCGGTCTGGCCCGTCGCCCCCAAATTGCACCAAACGCCGTTTGATTTATCCCCTTCCGGCCGGGGTAAGTCTGTGGATATCTTAGGGACAAGCCCGGCAAGTGGCTCTGCAGGAAGGCTTTTTCGTCGCTGCCTAATTATTGTGCGACGAGGGGCGGTCCGGGGAGCCCAGCGGGGTGAAGGGACGCGCGAAGGCGTCGCGTGTGCTGGCGTGGCCCAGCGACGATAGCGGGAATTCGCACAGGGGAATACGCAGCTCCGCAGCGCTCGATCCGCCGTGCAAGCCCAGTAGGGGTGGATGATGGTCGCCGGGGCGGGTATCGACGAGGCTCCAGTCTTCCTTGAGAAGCAGGACGAAATCGCCGATGCGCGAGGCAAAGCGCGGGTGGGGTTCACAGCGGCCGAACCAGCCGGCTTTTACAAGGGTCTCGCTCGGCACCACCCACAGGGCGTGGCCGAGGCGGGCTTCCAGGGTGGCAGCGAAGAATTCGCGCCGCTCGGGGACGACATGGGCGTAGGCGGTGCGGCGCTCGCCAGTGAGGGGACGCAGGAGGCAGGCGGCGAGGTCGGGGTGGTCGGCCAGATCGATCCGACGCTGCGGCGAAGTGGCGATGAAGCCGTGGTCGGCGGTGACCAGCAGGGTGGCTTGGCTGGCCCTGCGGCGCCGTACGAAGGCCTCCAGGGCGGCTTCCAGTTGCTTCAGCTGGGCCACCGCGCCTTCGCCGTCGGGGCCGTGGTCGTGGGCCGCGCTGTCGTAATCGGGCCAGTAGGCGTAGACGAAGCGGCGCCCTTTGGCGGCGTCCAGGGCGCGCTCGATGGCGGGGAAAAGGTCGGCGGTGCCGTGGTAGGGCACCTGGGCGACCTTGCCGGCCAGGCGTCGGTTGAAGGGCGAATGAGCGATCCAGGCCGGCATGACGTGGGTGACAGGGACCGGCAGGCGGTCGGCAAAGGTCGGCAGGTCAAGGATTCTATCGGCCCAGCGTTCGGCCTCGGGCGCAGGGCGCCCCTCGCCGCGCCGGCTCAGGGGGAGAATGGACAGGGTTTCGCCCACTTCCTCGCACCATTGGGTCCAGCCGGTGAGGGCGTGGCCCAGGGGCGGCAGGCCGGTCAGGAAGGTGCCCACGGCGGCGGCAGTGGTGGGCGGATAGACGGAATCGATGATGTCGAAGCAGGCCCGGTGGAGACAACCGCCCGCCAGGTGGCGGCACAATTGCGCTACGCCCAGGCCGTCCGCGACCAGCAGGACGATGGCTTCTGCCTCCCCCAGGCGCTGGGCGAGGCCGGGCAGGGGAGCGGCGGGCTGCGGGCCGCCGCCGAAGGCCTGGCCGATGGCCGCCATGAGGTTGGGCAGCCCGCGGTCTAGGCTGGGGGGATTTGGCAGGATGTGGCTGGCGGGCAGGGATGGCGTGCTCCCGCATTGACGCCCTGCGCGCCCGGGCCCAGGGGCTTCTCCGCTGACCAGCGGGGGAGGGGGGGCAGCGGTGATGTCCCGGGTCTTGTGGTTGAACATAATTAAGAATGATTTCATCGATCGGCCCGTGAGGCAAGCTTGGAAAGCGCTCAGGATGGGCGTTCTAGGGGTTTTGGCGCTGAAGGGGGAGCGTTGCGGGACTTTCCTTGCCAAGCTCTAACATATAACATATATAAGACTTACGGCCCGGTGGGTGGCGAGGCCCCTTCCGGGTTCCTGTGTCGTAGAATGTCCGTCCCCCTGTGTCACCCCTCCACGAAAGGAAGTCGCCGTGCTTGAAGCCTATCGCGCCCACGTCGCCGAACGTGCTGCCCTCGGTATCCCGCCCCTGCCGCTCTCCAAGCAACAGACCAGCGAGCTGGTCGCCCTCTTGAAGAATCCGCCGGCTGGCGAGGAGGCCGCCCTGGTCGAGCTGATCACCTACCGCGTTCCGGCCGGTGTGGATGATGCTGCCAAGGTCAAGGCCGAGTTCCTGGCCAAGGTGGCCAAGGGTGAAGACTCCTGCGACCTGATTTCCAAGGAAAAAGCTGCCGAACTGCTCGGCACCATGCTGGGCGGCTACAACGTCAAGCCCCTGATCGACCTGCTGGCCTGTGGCACCTGTGGCGCCGTCGCTGCCGAGGGCCTCAAGAAGACCCTGCTGGTCTTCGACTTCTTCCACGACGTCGCCGAACTGGCCAAGGGGGGCAACGCCAACGCCAAGGCTGTCATGCAATCCTGGGCCGACGCGGAGTGGTTCACTTCCCGTCCGGCCGTCCCGGCTGCGCAGAAGCTGACCGTTTTCAAGGTCACCGGCGAGACCAACACCGACGACCTGTCGCCGGCACCGGATGCCTGGTCGCGTCCGGACATCCCGCTGCACGCCCTGGCCATGCTGAAGAACCCGCGTCCGGGCATCGAAGCCGACGAGCCGGGCTCGCGCGGCCCGATCAAGCAACTGGAAAAGCTGGCCGCCAAGGGCAATCTGATCGCCTACGTCGGCGATGTGGTCGGTACCGGTTCTTCCCGCAAGTCCGCGACCAACTCGGTGCTGTGGTTCACCGGCGAAGACATCCCCTTCGTGCCGAACAAGCGTTTTGGCGGCGTCTGCCTCGGCTCCAAGATCGCCCCGATCTTCTTCAACACGATGGAAGATGCCGGCGCGCTGCCGATCGAAATCGACGCCGGTCAGATGGACATGGGCGACGAGATCGAACTGAAGGTCGACGACGCCACCGGCAAGGTCACCGCCACCAAGAATGGCGCCACCATCGCCGAGTCGCAGCTGAAGACCCTCGTCATCCTCGACGAAGTCCGCGCTGGCGGCCGTATCCCCCTGATCATCGGTCGCGGCCTGACCACCAAGGCCCGTGAATTCCTCGGCCTGCCGCAATCCACCCTGTTCCGCCTGCCGCAAAACCCGGCCGACGACGGCAAGGGCTACTCGCTGGCCCAGAAGATGGTCGGCAAGGCCTGTGGCGTGACCGGCATCCTGCCCGGCACCTACTGCGAGCCGAAGATGACCACCGTCGGTTCCCAAGACACCACCGGCCCGATGACGCGCGACGAACTGAAAGACCTGGCCTGCCTCGGCTTCTCCGCCGATCTGGTCATGCAGTCCTTCTGCCACACCGCCGCCTATCCGAAGCTGGTCGACGTCAAGATGCACCGCGAACTGCCGTCCTTCATCTCGACCCGCGGCGGCGTTGCGCTGCGTCCGGGCGACGGCGTCATCCACTCCTGGCTGAACCGCCTGCTGTTGCCGGATACCGTCGGTACCGGTGGCGACTCGCACACCCGTTTCCCGATCGGCATCTCCTTCCCGGCCGGTTCCGGTCTGGTCGCCTTTGCCGCTGCCACCGGCGTCATGCCGCTGGACATGCCGGAATCGGTGCTGGTCCGCTTCAAGGGCAAAATGCAGGAAGGCATCACCCTGCGCGACCTGGTCAACGCCATTCCGCTGTACGCCATCAAGGCCGGCCTGCTGACCGTTGAGAAGAAGGGCAAGAAGAACGTCTTCTCCGGCCGCATCCTGGAAATCGAAGGTCTGCCGGATCTCAAGGTCGAACAGGCTTTCGAACTGTCCGACGCTGCCGCCGAGCGTTCCGCCGCTGCCTGTGCCGTCGCCCTGAACAAGGAACCGATGGTCGAGTACATGCGTTCGAACATCACCCTGATGAAGTGGATGATCGCCGAAGGCTATGCCGATGCCCGCACCCTGAAGCGCCGCATCAACGCCATGGAAGACTGGATCAAGAACGGTACGCTGTTGAAGGCCGATGCCAACGCGCAGTACGCCGCGGTCATCGAAATCGACCTGGCCGAAGTCACCGAGCCGATCCTCGCCTGCCCGAACGATCCGGACGACGTCAAGATCCTGTCCGAAGTCGCCGGCGCCAAGATTGACGAAGTCTTCATCGGCTCCTGCATGACCAACATCGGCCACTTCCGTGCCGCCGGCAAGGTCCTCGAAGGCAAGTCCGACATCCCGACCCGTCTGTGGATCGCTCCGCCGACCAAGATGGATGCGCTGATCCTGACCGAAGAAGGCTACTACGGCGTCCTCGGCAAGTCCGGCGCCCGCATGGAAATGCCGGGCTGCTCGCTGTGCATGGGCAACCAGGCGCAGATCCGCAAGGGTTCCACCGCGATCTCCACCTCGACCCGCAACTTCCCGAACCGCCTCGGCATCGACACTCAGGTTTATCTCGGTTCCGCCGAACTGGCCGCCATGTGCGCCCTGGCCGGCCGTATCGTGACCGTTCCGGAATACATGGAGCAGATCAAGCTGGTGAACGCCAAGGCTGCCGATGTCTATCGCTACATGAATTTCGACCAGATCCCGGCTTTCGTCGAGGTCGCTGAAACGGTCGAGATGTAAGTTGCGAATTTGGCCGGAATTTCCGGTCGACCGTAGCATTCTGAAAAAGCCCCCGTCGGGAAACCGACGGGGGCTTTGTAATGTTGGGCTCAATTGTTGAGTGGCGCGGATTTTTCATGGCTCACGCCTTCCTTGTGCCGCCATCCGGTGAGCGCTTGAATCCGCTTACAGTTTGATGTGCAGTGCCAAGGTCATGGGATTGGCCTTGGGCAGTTGTTACGTCGGGAACATACGCTTCGTATGCACCACGTTGAGGACGACAATGGCGTCCTCGCGGAGCTGAACGAACACCACGTATGGGAGTTTGTTCACGACCAGTTCTCGGGTGCCGGGAATCCGGACGCTTGCGCGGATACGTTCTGGGTAGGAGGGGAGCGCTTCGACCTCGCCGACGATCCTCTTCTCCACCGCTTCGGCCACCCTCTGGCTGGCTTCCAAATAGTAATAGGCGAGGATTTCCTCGAGGTCGATCAGGGCCTCGTCAGTCCAAAGGATCCGCATGATTACGCGGATTTACGGAGGCGGGCCTCCAAGCGGCCCTTAATGAGGGCAAGCGCGTCGCCGTGCTCGTGCAGGGCGGTCGCGCCGGAGGCTACACGGTCCAGGGTATTCGTGACTTTTCCGAATAACCACTCCTCGTGTCCAGATTCCTTGTCGATGAAGAAATCGGCGAAGAGGGTGTCCTTGGCGTCCTCGAGGGAGAGCATGATGCCGACCGGCCGGTCGTTCTTGGTCACGACCACGGGCTCGCGCCGGGCCGAGTCGAGGAATTCGCCGAAGTGGTTCTTGGCGTCCCGTGCGGTCATGACTTTCATTGCCGTATCCTTGTAACTGGATTCAATGTGTCCATTGTAGCCACTATGTACATTTTGGCAAGCGGGACAACTGCGGATCGGTATCCCACGAGGTCGTGGCTTTGGCTCTCAAATTTTGTTACGGACGGAAATTGAGCTTCCCTGGGGGGCAATCGAGAAGGCCAGTGATCGTTCGCGCGGGTGAAATAAGTCGCCCCATACAGGTCCTGCTGGCTGCGACCGTCGAGATGTAATTTCGACTCTGGTCGAAATTTCCGGCCGACCCGTAGCATTCTGAAAAACCCCCTCCGGCTCGTTGGTCACTGAGCGGCGGGGGTTCTTACATGGCTCACGCCGTTCTTCCGCCGCCAGGCGGTGAGCGCTTGAGTTGGTTTACGCGTTGATGCACAGCGCGAAGGTCATGGGATGGGTGGGGGAGGCGCTGAAACCGTAGTGCTCGTAGAACTGGCGAGCACGATCATTCAGCGCGTGAACGAGCAGCGCGCGCACGCCCGTGTTTTGCGATACCTGGATGCAGCGACGCAGGGCATCTTGAAGCAAAGCCCCGCACAACTTGATTCCCCTGAACCCTGACATCCACAGCCAGACGCCCGAGAACCATGACCGGCAAAGGATCGGGCATGTTCTGGCGAATCGAGCGCGTCGTCTCTCGATGCGCGACTGCACCGGCTGCCAGCGCGTAGTAAGCCATGACTCGACGCTCCTCGTCGGCAACGACAAAAGTCCGGCTGGCGCCATTGACCTGATTTGGAAGTGCTCTTCGCCTTAGCGTGAAAGAGAGACGATTCGCCACAGAAAAATGCCTGGATCTGATGCTTGGGCGCCAGTGGCGCGGGGGCATGCAGATTCATGCACCCGCGTTCCACGGCGCCTTGACGGCCAACAGGCGTTCAAGTCCGGGATTGGGCTGCGGAGGGGCTTCCAGCGGGGCCGTAAATTGCTTGAACCTGGCTTCATCCAAGTTGAAAAAAACTTGATCGAGCAAGACGGCCTGTGCCCTCTCGCAAGCGGCCTCAAGCATGAAGTCGGAGCGATTCTTGCCAAGCAACTGAGCAGCCTGGTCAATCAGATCGCGTTGCTGGGGCCTGGCTCTCAGATTAATTGCGGCGTCTCGCATGGCTTGCTTCCGATTGAATACACAACAGATATACATGGCCTAACCAATGGCTTGGCCCAAGTCAATGAGCGGGCAGATCAGGCGGACCGTAACAAGACAAAACCCCCGTCGGGAAACTGACGGGGGTCTTTTCTCGGTGCCGCGGCACAAAACGCAGCCACGGGCCGGCTGCTGCTCCGGTCATGGAGCCGAAGGCACAGCGCGGTGATTCAAGCCGTTGCGAGGGTGGGGGCTGTGGCGTCGCGTGCCGGGCCGCTGCGGGCATCCTTGAGGCATTGGCGGGCGCAGCCGGTGCAGCGGCCGCAGTCGGAACCCAGGCCCAGATCGCGGCGCAGATCCTTGACCGTCTTCGCACCGGCGCTGGCGGCCTGGTGAATCTGGCGTTCGGTGACGGCGAGGCAGACGCAGACGTACATGGCGGCGGAGGACTGAGTGATATTGGGAATTATTCTCAATCCTGGTGCTGAGCCTGTCAAGCGCTTTTTGGGCGCACTGTGGGCGGAATCCCCGGGGGTGTGAAATGCTTCACGACCGGGCAAGGCGGGATGTCGGGCGCGGAACGATTGGGCATGCGGAGGCTCGAACCTTCAGGAACCTTCCCAAGGCGTGGTCATGACCCTCGCGGAACTCGTTGCCCAACTGGTCCTGGTGGCGGCCGGATTTTCCGGCCTCGAACCGCTTCCTGCCGAGCGTCTGCCGCCGCTGGAAGCCCTGGAGCCTGCCGCCCTGGCAGCCCAGGCCTGTCCCATGCAGCCCCGCCAGTGCCAGGGCATCGTGGCCTATTTCGATACCGACCGGGGCCGCATCCTGCTCAGTTCACGCCTCGATCTCGACGATGCGGGAGACAATTCCTTCGTGGTCCACGAATTGGTCCATGTGCTGGAATGGCACCACAATGGCGGGCGAGCCTTGCAGGGCTGCGAAGCCAGTCTGCGTTCCGAGCGGCGCGCGTATCGGGTGCAGAACGCATACCTGCGGCAGCAGGGTCGCCGGGAACGGCACGGGCAAATGCTCTCGGGCATGGCCTGCGCTCCGGTGCAGCCCAGCGACCAGAGCATGGTGCTGATCCCCGCGGCCTCGGCCTATCGGGAGCGTATGGTACTGGAAGATTTCATCGCCGACGTGGAAGCCGGCGAGGCCGTTCGCCGGTCGCCTTGAGCGGCGGGGGTGGGGCGACGGGAAGCGGTGAATTTGTCGGGCGCACCCGAAAATTCACGGATTCTCAGTCTCCGCCCGGCGCCATTTGGGACTGGAGATAATTGGCCAGCCCCACGTCCTTGACCAAGGTATGCTGGGTCTCCAGCCAGTCGATGGCTTCCTCGCAGTGTTCCAGGAGGTCTTCCAGCAACTCGCGGCTGACGTAGTCCTGTAGGGTTTCGCATTGGGCGATGGCGTCTACCAGCACCGGGCGCTGGATTTCGCGCTCGTAACGCAGGTCGCCTCCCAGGCATTCGAGGGGATTTTCGCCGATGAGCAGCTTGCCCAGACTTTGCAGATTGGGCAGTCCTTCCAGGAAAAGAATGCGCTCGATGAGGGCGTCGGCTTCCTTCATGACCCGGATCGACTGGCGGTACTGGTAGTCGTTGAGCTTTTCCAGGCCCCAGTTGCGCAACATGCGGGCGTGGAGGAGATACTGGTTGATGGCGGTCAGTTCGTTCTTGAGCACCAGATTGAGCAGGGTGATGACCTTCTTGTCGCCTTTCATTGCCGGGGCTCCTTATGCGGCTTCGCCAGGTTTCATCTGGCTCTGCTGGTAGTTTTGCAGGCCCACCCGTTCGATGAGGCCGATCTGGCGTTCGAGCCAGTAGGCGTGGTCCATTTCGGTGTCGTCGAGCTGGGCGACGAGCATGTCGCGGCTGACATAGTCCTGGGCCTTTTCGCAGGCGGCGATGGCCTTTTTCAGCTCGCCCACCACATGGTATTCGACCTCCAGGTCCGCCTTGAGCATGGCGGGAACGGTCTTGCCGATCTTGAGGGCGTCGCGCTTGCCCAGATTGGGGGTGCCTTCCAGGAAGAGGATGCGCTGGATCAGCGCCCTGGCGTGGCCGCGTTCTTCGTCCGATTCGTGCAGGGCCTTGGCCGCCAGGTGGGCAAAACCCATGTCGGCGTACATCTCGCCGTGGATGAGGTACTGGTCGATGGCGGTAAGCTCGCCCGCCAGGAGGCCGTTGAGAATGTCGAGAATTTTCTTGTCGCCCTTCATGACGATCTCCGCTAGGGGTTGGGATTCACAAGGATGGCACGGGAAAACCCGCAAATCAAGGCGGGGTGGCCGGTTTGGGGCGTCAGGGCGTAAACCAGCCGGGATCGACGATGTCGAGCAATTCGCCGCTGAGCATCTTCTGCAGGGTGTGAATGCTTTGCGGGCGGGCCATGATGGGCAGGCGCAGGCACCAGTCGATGACTTCCAGGAGTTGCGGCGAGTACTGGCGTGCCCAGCGCTTTTCGGCGGGTTCCAGGATTTCCCCCTTGAGGCGGCGGTCGGCCGGCATGGGCGTGGCGCCGCCCGACAGGCAGGAGTAAAGCGTGGCGCCGATGGCGTAGATGTCCGTCCAGGGGCCGAGTTCGCCGTCGACCTGCTGCTGCTCCGGGGCAGCGAAACCCAGGGTGTAGATATTGCCCAGATTGACCTTGGCTTCCCCCAGGCCCCAGCGGGCGGCGCCGAAATCGAGCAGGACCGGGTTGCCGTCCCGCCGCAGGAAGATGTTGGCGGGCTTGAGATCCAGATGCAGAAGCTTCTGCTTGTGCACTTCGCGCAGGCCGCCGAGGAGGCGCACGAACACGCTGCGCAGGAACTCCTCCCGCAGGGCTTCCCCGGCGCGGAATTTCCTGTAGATGTGCTCATGCAGGCTACAACCCTCCTCGTGCTTCATCACCAGGTAGGCGGTGGCGTTGGCCTTGGTGAAATTGAGCACGCTGACCACGTTGGGGTGTCGGATGCGGGCCAGCAGTTTGGCTTCCTCCAGGAAGGAACGCATGCCCGTGTTGAACTTGCCCTGGCATTCGGCGCTCACCACGGGTTCCAGGCTCGCGCCGGAGCGCGTGGCCAGGGCGGCCGGCAGGTATTCCTTGATGACCACCGGGGTCTCGTCCGTTCCCCGCGCCAGGTAGACCAGGGAATAGCCCCCGCGGGAAATCAGCTTCTCGATGCGGTAGGTGTCGACGACGGTGCCGGGGGGCAGGGGCTGGCAATCGGGGGGCGGCATGGCCGGGAATCCGGGGGCGGGTACCCCCGGATTCTACCCTGCGCCGCCGTGGTTTTCAGGCCGCCAGGGTCCAGTGGTTGTCGACAGCCATGGGTTCGGGCCAGGCGAGAAAAACGGGCTCGCCCCCCGGCAGCCAGCGGACCAGGCCGTAGGCGGTGGACACCAGCAGACCGCCCGGGTCGCCGCCGTCAGCCCAGGGCGCGAGGGCGTAGGTTTCCTTGAACTTGACCACGGGCGTCAGGCGGTCCGGAGCCTGGGGTTGCCAGGCCAGGGCCAGACCGGCCTGATTGCTGGAAAGGGCGAAGCCGCCATGGGCAGCCGGGGCAATGTCTCCGGCGTAGCCTATCCCGTCGTTTTGCTGGGAGGGGACGGTCAGCGCATCGTTGTGCAGGAGGGCCAGCAGGGGGGCGGCGGCCCGGGCCGCCGGATCGTCGTGTTCGGCCTGGAGGGCGATGCCGAGCAGAGTGTCGCCGCTGCGGGGATCCTGATTCCAGGCCAGGTGGCGCAGGCTGAGGCGGCGATCGTCCAGGCGCCACTGGTCGAGGAGCCGGCCATCGGCGCCGTCGAGGCGGACCAGGCAAGAGTCCATGCGCTCGAGATCGTGCTTGCGGTCGCCGGGGATGCTGCGCGGAATGCCGCCATTGGCCACCAGGATGCGCCCCTGCGCGTCGCTGACCAGTTGATGCGGGTCGATGCCGTGGCTGTCCCATTCGTCCAATTTGGCCAGGGTGTTCGCGTCCCTTACGCCGATGCGACCGCGGCCCGACGCGACATCGGTTTCCGTGGTGAAAATCTTGTCACCCTGCCCGATGGCGTGGCCTCCCAGACGGGTGCGGGCGGAGTCCAGGCGCTCCTCGCGCAGTACCTGGCCAGTGCCGTCGCAGCGCAGAAGCCAGGTGCCCGGGCGCACGCCGATGACCAGCAGGCCGCCATCCGGCTTCGCGCTGATGCCATGGGGTCGGGTGGGCAAGGGCACCGCGTAGGCGATGGACAGCCGGCGGGTTTCCCAGTCGGCCGCCAGAACGCCGGCGAAGTAGGGGTCTGTGTTGCGGGGGCCGCGCCAGGCGGCGCCGATGCGGGTGGTGCTGCCGGCCGGCGCCGCCCCGGCCAGGCGGGGCAGGGTCGCGGCGGCGCCAAGGGCGAGGAGAAATTGGCGTCGTTGCATGGAGCAGGCCTCAGAACTTGTATTCGACCGAAAGCTGGGCGGAACGCTCGGTGCCCGCGACGACGTGGCCGCCGTTTTCGTATACGGACTCGTAGTACCGCTTGTCGAAGAGATTGAAGATGTTGAGCTTGACCACGTACTTGGGCTGCTCGTAGGACACCATGGCGTCCCAGCGGCGATAGCCGGGAGCCAGGTTCGGGTTGGGTACGGTCGTTCCGTTCGGGATGCCGTAGGCGAGCCGCGACCCCTTGCCCTCGACCCCGGCGCCGATCCTCCAGCCGGCAGGCAGGCGGTAGGTGCTCCACAGGCTGTAGGTGAAGGGGGGCGTATTGCGGGGCCGCATGCCTTCCACCGCGGTGCTGCCGCCGGGCTTGGCCTCGTCGATGCGGGCGTGCAGCAGGGCCCAGCCGAGGAATACCTCCCACTGGGGCGTGATGCGGCCGGCAGCCTCGATTTCGAAGCCGTCGGTGTGGCGCTTCTTGGTGAGCAGATTGGGGAAGGGGTTGGTCAGGGTGGGGACGCCGGAGGCAGACTCGATGTCCGTATTGCGCTCCCATTCCTTTTCCGCCCGGTAGAGCGAAGTGCGCAGGGAAAGATCACCCTCGAAGAGTTCCCACTTGGCCCCGATTTCCAGGGTGCGGCTGCGTTCCGCCGGTGCGGTCGAGGACGCGGTGGTGAATTGGTAGAGGTCCGCGGTGGGGTTGAAGGAATCGCTGAAGGCCAGGTAGTAGTGCTGCATTTCGCTCGGCTGCCACGACAGGCCGCTGCGGTAGCTCCATTCGCTGAAACTCACGTCGGCGGTCGTGGCGAGGCTGGTGGCGGTGGTGGTGTTGCGGTAATCCGCCTTCAGGCTGTCGTGGCGCAGGCCCAGGAGGATCTTCCAACCCGGCAGGAACTCGATGGTGTCCTGGGCGTAGGTGCCGACGGTATTGCCGTCGTACTGGCTGGGATTGATGCGGGTGCGGCTGCCATAGCCCACCGGCAGCGTCGGACTGGCGTCCGGATCGCCCACCGTGGTGTTGGCCAGGTTGGGGATGGCGGCATTGTTGTAGGACCAGCGGCCAGCCTGCTCGTGCAGCAATTCGAGACCGGCCAGGATTTCGTGCTTGAGGGGCCCGGTGGCGAACTTGCTGGTGAAGTCGGTCTGGCTGGTCCAGGTGCGCTCGTGGCCGCCCCGGGCCTGGCGGGCGCGGCGGAGGGCGGTACTGTCGGTAATGGCCGTGGTGCCGGCCAGGAGGCGCGGGGCCACACCCCACAGGTCGCGGTCGTAATCCGCGTGGCGCAGGACCGTGCGGATTTCAGTGTCGTTGGAAAAGCGGTGGATATAGCTCGCCGTGCTGATGTGGGTGGTGTTGTTCTCGTAATCCGAGGTGGTGCCATAGAAGCGGCTGGCGGGAACGTCCAGGGGGCGCTTGTTGAAGAAGGGCACGCCGTAGTCGAGGGTGTTGTGGGTTCTGAGATAGTAATGGCCGAGGGAGAACTCGTCCGCGGTGCCGATGCCCCAGCGCAGGGTGGGGGCGAAGCCGTCGCGTTCGCTCTCCACGTGGTCGCGGGAGCTGCCGGCATCGGTCTTCATGGCATTGACACGCAGGGCGGCGTTCTCGCCCACCACCTGATTCACGTCCAGCGTGAGGCGCTTGTAGTCGAAGCTGCCCACGGTGCCGGTGACGCTGCCCTTGTTGAGCAGCCCGGGTTCCTTGCTCGCCTGGTTGATGACGCCGCCGGCCTGGCCGCGGCCGAAGAGCATGGCCGCCGAGCCGCGCAGCACCTCCACCTGACCGACGTTGAAGGTCTCCCGGTTGTACTGGGCCACGTCGCGGATGCCGTCCAGGTAGAGGTCGCCGAAGGAGGAAAATCCCCGCAGGGTCATGTTGTCGCCGATACGGCCGCCCTCGCCGGCGTTGAAGGAAAGGCCGGCCACGTTGCGCAGGGCTTCCTTCAGGGTGTCGGCGTTCTTGTCCTCGATCAGGCCCTCGCTGACGATGGTCAGGGCCTGGGGGACGTCCTTGGGCAATTGCGTCACCTTGCCGACCCGGGTGGCGCCGCCCTGGTAGCCTTTCTCTTCGCCGATTCGATCATCCTTGACGATGACGGTCCCCAGGGTCTGCTCCTCCGAAGCCCAGGCCTGGAGCGGCGCGATGGCCGCCGCGACGGCGGCGGCGAGAGGGAGAAGGGGCCCCGGGCGGGGCAGGCGGCGGGCCGCCGGACGGCTGTTGTGCAGGTTCTTCACCAGAAACTCCTGTTGGAAACGTTGGGGGCTGGCTGGCGAAGGGCTGGCTGGCGGGGGTGGGAAAAAGTGATCGACGGCGGTGGGGGCGACCTCACCAGACGAAAAATACGAGGCTCCAGACGCAGGCCAGAGTGGCAATGGGTGCCAGCAGGAGGGTCAGCGCGGCGTACCGGCGCGGCCAGGACACCGGGGCGGGCCACACCAGGCACCGGGCGAGCCAGGCGGCGGCCAGGCAGCCGGCCGCCAGCAGCGCGATGCGAAAGCCCGGGAGCCAACCCAGCCAGAAGTGTTCCGCCTTGAGGTGGCTGACGGTGAGCATCGACAGGCCGAGGATGACGCTGGCGGCGGCGAGGGGGGTGAGCGCCAGCGTCAGGCGCTGCCAGGAAAGACGGGGCGTGGCCAGGAGCCGCGCCGCCAGGGCCGGGCCGCAGCCCAGCAGGGCGCCCAGGAGGAAGCCGCCGCCGAGCAGGTAGGCGAGGATGAGGGCGCCGTCCAGCCAGATGAACAGGTCGCTGGCCTCCGGATAATGGGTGAGGAGCCACCAGGGGGCGTCAGTGTCGAGGAGGGCGAACTGGTCGTGGTCGACCAGCCATTCCGCCAGCCACAGCTTCATGTCCCGGAACCAGGGGCTGACCGTCCACTGGAAGGCGGCGGTGGCCACGCCGAGGACGCCGAAGAGCAGGGTGAGCGCCTCCCAGGTGTGGGCCGGGGCGGCGGTGTCCCGCACCTCGGCGAAGGGCGAGCGCAGGGCCAGGGCGACGGCTCCCCGCTGCCCGGCGCAGCGGCCGCAGGCGTGGCACTCCGAAGCGCTGGTCATGCGCCGGACATCGACCAGGGGGGCGCAATTGACCGGTTCGAAGTCAGCGTCGTGACGATCCCAGGCTGCCCGGTCCACTGTGTAGTGGAGCGGGGCGATCTTGGCCAGCACGGCGAAGACGCCGGAGGCCGGGCACAGGTAGCGGCACCAGATGCGCTTCTCGCGGCCGTAGAGGAGGCCGATGGCGACGGCGGCGACGGTGGAGCCGCCCAGGACCAGCAACGCCGCCTGGGGGTATTCGTAAACGCTCACGAGTTGGCCGTACACCGTGGTGCAGACGAAGGCCACGAAGGGCCAGCCGGACCACTTGAGCCACCGGGGCAGGGGCCTGCCGCGGCCGTACTGGCTGACCCATTCGCTAAGCGAGCCCTCGGGACAGAAGATGCCGCACCAGACGCGGCCCAGGGTGACGGTGGCGATCATCACCCCGGGCCACCAGACGCCCCAGAAGCAGAACTGGGCGAAGAGCCGCAGGTTGTCCCAGATATGGGCATCTTCCGGGGGCAGCGGCAGGAAGGCCGGGATGACCACCAGCGCGGCGTAGACCACCACCACCGCCCACTGGATGGAGAGGATCAGCCGGCGGTGCCGGCGCAGAAACAGGCCGACGGCCGCGAGACGGCCCGGGGGCAGGCCGGCGGGCCGGGTCGGATGGAAGGTCAGCGTCTGCTCAGTCACGGCCGCTCCGCCGCCAGGCGAACAGCACAACCGCCCAGTAGGTGCCGTAGATGAGGAGGGTGGACAGGGCGGGTCGCGCCCGGTAGCCGGAGAAGTCGGCGAGCAGCCGGCCACCGCCGCGGGTATCGTCGAGCAGGGTGGAACTGTCCCACACCGGATCGAGCAGGGTCGGCAGCCAGTCGGCACCGATCAGCCGATCGACGGCGGCGACCAGCAGCGATGAGGCGAGGATCAGCAGGAGGACGGAGGAAAGGCGCAGGAGCAGTCCGATATTGAGCCGGGCCAGGCTCCGGGCGGCCAGCCAGGCGGTGGCGGCGGCCCCGGCGAAGCCGGCCAGGGAGCCGATGGCGAGGGCGCGCAAGTCGCCGCCCTGGGCCAGACCGTAGAGAAAGATCACCGTTTCGGCGCCTTCGCGGGCGACGGCCAGCGCGGCGACGACAGCCACGCCGAGATATCCCGAACGCTCGGCGGCAAAGGTCAGGTCGGCGTGCAGCCGGGCCTTCATTTGCCGGCTGTGCCGCTTCATCCACAGCACCATCTGGGTGATCAGAGCGGCGGCGACGAGCAGGGTGGCGGTCTGGAAGATGTCCAGCGCCTGGCCGGTCAGTTCGTCCTGCACCGTCAACAGGGTCCAGCCGAGCAGGAAGGCGAGCAACACCCCGGCGGCAAGGCCGGCGAAGAGCGCCCGGCGCCCGCGCCCATCGTCGTCGTTGATCTTCAGCCAGGCGAACAGGATGCCGGCGATCAGGAAAGCTTCCAGACTCTCCCGCCAAACGACGAAAAAGGTGCTAGCCATGCTGCGCTCCGCGAGTGTGGATTACCTGGCGACGATCCGACCCTGAGCAGTCTCCGGGTGGAATTCGTCGAAAAACTTGTAGCTGCCGGGCTTCATGGGCGCGAAGACCAGCTTGCGGGTGACGCCGGGCGCCAGCACCGTTTCCTTCCTGAGTTCGAGGCTCTCGAATTCCGTGGCGCCCGGACCCTCGTTCCTGATTTCCAGGCGGAACTTGGTGTTGGCCGGCACTTCCAGGCTTGCCGGAAAGAGGCGGCCGTCTTTCATGACCAGCAGAAAGGTCGGCATGTCGTCGGCCAGGGCTGCGGTCGACACCACGAAGGCACCGAGCAGCACGGAAAGGAGAGCGTGTTTCACGGGATTGCCTCAATAGGCGATCGTGGCGCGCAGACCAAGCACCTTGACGCTCTTGGCGTCCGGGTTGGCGCCGGGGCGGCCGATCCACTGGAAGTCCGGGCTGATCTCGAACTGCGGCGAAATGCGGTAGCGGTAATAGACTTCCGCCACCTTTTCGGCGCCGGAGGGGGTGAAGGTGAAGTCGGCCACGCCGTCGCCATCGATATCGCCGCTGCCGCCGAGCTTCTGGTAGGCGCTGCTCGCCTTCAGCCAGCTGCCGCCGAAGCCGATGGCGTCGCCGCCGCGGCCCCAGTAGTTGCCGCTGACTTCGGCACCGAGCGCCAGGGCCTTCTTGAAGGGCAGTTCGCCATCGACCAGTTGACCGTAACGGCCGAACAGCTTGATTCCGTCACCCACCTGCTGGTCGATGGAAATTCCCACGCCGGAATGTTTGGCGGTATTGCCGTCGACATCGTCGGCCTTGCTGCGGGTCCAGGCGTAAGCGCGGTAGTTGCCGGCCAGGCCGCCGAAACTGCGCACCTTCTTTTCGGCCTGGGCGATGAGCAGTGGCCTGGCGAGGCTCTTCTGGTAACTGGCGCCTCGCTCGCCGGCGCCGAAGACGCCCAGCGACAGGCGCCAGGGCTCGGCTCCGTCGCGCACATTCACGTAGGAGGCGATGAAACCCGGCTGGAAGCCGTTGGCGTCGACGGCCACTTCGCCGCCGGCGTCGAGCAGCGGGTTATGGACGAAGGCGGAATTGAGGAACTGCACCGACTCGTCGCCGGCAGCCTCGTTCTGGTCGAAGAAGCCGAAGATGTCGATCTTGCCGAAGGTCAGCTCCAGGGTCTCCCGCGAGTAGGGGCGAAAGCCGCCGAAGGGCAGGGGAATCGCCGCCTGGTACCAGGCCTGGCCGAGGATGGCTACCGAGTCGTCGGGGTTGGCGCCGCTGGCCCGGAAAGCCACCGAGTTGGGGGCGCTGGCGAAGTGGCCGAGGTTGCCGAAGGCGACGTTCAGGCCCTGGCCCTGGCCGATGCGGACATGGGCGAAGACCTTCTGGTCGATGTCGCCGATGGGCTCCAGAGGCAACTCCACCGTCACGTCGGCCCGGTAGTTGAGCTGGCTGCCGCCGTCGGTGGTGCCTTTCGGCAGGCCGGAAGCATGCTGGGCAACGGTGGTAAGCGCGGCGCCGACCTGGATGCCGTCGAACTTCTCGGCGATTTTCGACGCCTTCTTCATGTCCAGAGCGTCCTTCTCGACGGCCTTCAGGCGGGCGGTGATCTCCGGTTCGTATTGCGAGATGCGGTCGCTGTCCAGGCCCTGGGCGACCTTCTCGTTCTCGGCCTTGAGGGACTTCACTTCCTTTTCCAGTTCCGCGTTCCTCGCTTCCAGCTTGTCCAGGCGGGCGACCAGTTTTTCCAGCAGGGCGGCGTCCGGGGCCGCCAGGGCGGGCGCGGCCAGCCCGGCCGCCACCAGGGCAGCCGTCAGGGTGACGAGACGCATGATCAATAGCCGCCTTTTTTGCCGATGCCGACGTAGGTGAATTCGTACTCGACTTCGAAGGGCTTGAACCAGGGGCGCACGCCGGTGGCGCGGTCGGTGTGGCGGCCGAAGTGGGCGTGCTTGTTCTCGGAGGGCGGCAGGATGGTGTATTTCACCTTGTACTTGCCGGGGCCGGCGAGCTTGATGTTCTCGCCGTAGTGGGGGCCGTCGTTGGCCACCATGGGCATGAAGTCGCCAGCCACCTTGTAGTCGCCGCCGATCTTGGAAACCTCGTACTTGACCAGCAGGTAAGGAATCCAGGCGCCTTCCTCGAAACCGTTGGGGTTGTTGGCCAGCGCGTGGATGTCGGCCTCGATGTGGATGTCGGATTCCGATACCTTCTTCATCATGCCCTCGGGCTCCATCTCGACGGGCTGCAGGTAGACGGCGGCGATTTCCATGCCCGCCTTTTGCTGGGGCACGCCGATGGGGTATTCGAGGGCGAGGGCCGGGGTGGCCAGGGTGGCGGAGAGCGCGAGGCCTGAGATGGTTTTCCTGAGGGACAGCATGAGATGAACTCCGGGGTTCCTCTGGCTGGCTTGCACGGCGGCTGGCTGGCTTGAGCGGGTTGATTGCGGGTCGAGTGGTGCGGGGGGCTATTTGCGGTCTTCGCCGGGCTGGGTGACGAAGCCGATCTTGCCCAGGCCGGCCCGGCGCGCGGCGCTCATGGTTTCGGCGACACGCTCGTAGCGGGTGGCCCGGTCGGCCTTGAGATGCAGTTCGGCGTTGGCGTCGCTGGCCACGGCGTCGCGGAAGCGGGCTTCCAGGTCCGCGGCATCCACGGCCTCGCTGCCTACGAAGACCCGGTTGTCGGCGTCGATGAAGACTTGCAGGGTCATCGGCTTTTCCGGCGTCGGGGTGCTGGAGGCCCGGGGCAGGTCCACCTTGACCGAATGGGTCATCAGGGGGGCGGTGATGATGAAGATGATGAGCAGCACCAGCATCACGTCTACCAGCGGCGTGGTGTTGATTTCTGTCATGGGGGCGGTGTTGGCCCCCGGGGTCAGGTGTCCCATGGCCATTTACGCGGCCTCCGCGGCGGCGCGGGCGCGCATGGGGTGGATCTGGGCGCTGTTGGCGGCGAAGGGCTTGCCGACGGTGAAGAAGGCGTGCAGGTCGTGGGCGAAGGCGTCGAGGTCGGTGAGCAGCACCCGGTTGGACCGGGTGAAGGCGTTGTAGGCGAAGACCGCAGGCAGCGCCACGCCGAGGCCGGCGGCGGTCATGATGAGGGCCTCGCCCACGGGGCCGGCCACCTTTTCCAGGGCCGCCTGGCCGGAGAGCCCGATGGCCACCAGGGCGTGGTAGATGCCCCAGACGGTGCCGAAGAGACCGACGAAGGGCGCCGTGGCCCCCGTGGTGGCCAGCAGCGTGAGGCCGTTTTCCATCTCCGCCTGGGTGCAGGAAAGCTGCTGGCGCAGCGCCCGTTCCATTTGCTCAGCGGGGTCGAAGCGGGAGGCCAGGCGGCCGACGGCGCTTTCGCAGTCGTTGTTGCAGCAATTGGCCTGCACGGCAAGCTGGGCGTAGGGACTGTCGGCGCCGCCCGCACGCAGGCGCTCGATGCCTTCGGCGACGCGGGTGGCGGACCAGAAGCCGGCCACATTGCGGGCGGACCGGCGCAGGCGCCACCAGTCCCAGGCCTTGGCCAGGATCAGATACCAGCTGGCCACCGACATCAGCACCAGAATGACGGCGACGGTGTGTGAAACGGCGTCGCCGCTGGCCCACAGGTGGGCCAGGCCGAAGGAGTTTTCCTGCATGTCAATGCTCCAGTTTGAAAAGGATGGGAACCAGAACCCAGCTCTGCACCGCGGTTTCGCCGCGGCGGGCGGGGACGAAGCGCCACTGGCGCACGGTGCCGGCCGCAGCTTCGTCGAGGCGGGGGCTGCCGGAGGAGGTCTTGATTTCGACCGTCTCGGCGGCGCCACCGGGCGATACGAGGACGCGCAGGACGACCTTGCCTTGTTCGCCCAGGCGGCGGGATAGCGGCGGGTAGGGCGGGGCCGGATTCCTCAGGTAGTCCGCGTCGAAACGGGGCTGGATGATGGCTTCCTGGAGCGGCGCCGGAGCTGGCGCGGGCAGGGCCGGCGGGGTCGGTGCCACCATCGGGGCTGTGGGGGCCGGCGCCTCGCTGGTGGTGGTTTCCAGGATCGGGGCGATCTTCTTCGGCTGGATCTTCAGGGGAACCGGCTTGGGGGCGACGACGGGTAATGGCTTGGGCTGTACCGGCTGCTCGACTGGCTGCAGGAGGTCGACCACCAGGGGCAGCTCCATGATCTGGGGGGCGATGGTGCGGGCGGCGGCGACGAGCAGCAGGAGCGCCACATGGGCGCCGACGACGGTGGCGAGCAGGCCGCTGCGGCGCAGGGGCGAGGGATGGGAGAGGGCGTAGGACATCGCGGCGGGCGGTGCGGCGGGCGTTTGGCGGGCAGGTTGGGGGGGCAGCTACTTGGTCAGAATCAGCTTGTTTTCCCGGGTGATGCGCAGCAGATAGCGCTGGCCGGCGTGCTCGATTTCGACCGCTTGATGATCGCCAAACAGGGCCCTGCTGGGGATGGGGTCCGGAGAACGGCCGCTATCGGGGACGGCTGTCGAGGCCCATGCGAGCGACGGCGGGGGGCGCTGAGAATTCATGGAATGCGAACGAAAATGAGAACGGTTCGCATTGTAATTATTATTGAGAGTGCGTGTCAATATGTCTGCGGCCCTTGCTTTGCCGTTCGGGGCAACCCCGACCTTGTTTGGCGCAGTGGCTCACCGCAGCGCTGGAGGGCAGCGCTATAATCGCCGCTTTCACAACAACCCGAAGAGATCGTCATGTCCCTCAACAACGTACCCTCCGGCAAGTCCCTCCCCAACGATTTCAACGTCGTCATCGAAATCTCCGCCCACGCTGATCCCATCAAATACGAAGTCGACAAGGAAAGCGGCGCCATCTTCGTCGATCGCTTCATGGGCACGGCCATGCACTATCCCTGCAACTACGGCTACATCCCCCATACCATTGCGGGCGACGGCGATCCGGTGGATGTGCTGGTGGTGACCCAGTTCCCGCTGCCCCCCGGTGTGGTGGTGCGTTGCCGCCCCATCGGCATGCTGGCCATGACCGACGAGGCCGGTGCCGATGCCAAGCTGCTCGCCGTGCCGGTGGACAAGCTCACCCCCATGTATCGCAGCGTGCAGACCCACGCCGACATCCCCACCATCGTCCTCGACCAGATCGCCCACTTCTTTGCCCACTACAAGGATCTGGAGCCGGGCAAGTTCGTCAAGATCACGGGCTGGTGCGGCCCCGAGGAAGCCAAGAAGGAAATCATGGAAGGCGTCGCCCGCTACAACGACGCCAAGGAAAAGCCCGCCTATTGAGCGGTTCCTGATGTTGAAGATCGCCGTCGCCCAGTTCAATGCCGTCGTCGGCGATCTCGCGGGAAATGCAGCCCGGATTGCCGCCTGGGCGGTAGAGGCGCGGGCCGCGGGGGCTCAGGTTCTTCTGACCCCCGAACTGGCGCTCAGCGGCTATCCCCCCGAGGATTTGCTCCTGCGCCCCGATTTCTACCGGGCCGCAGCGGCGGCGCTCGAAGACCTGGCCCGGCAAGCCGTCGGAATCACCCTGGTGGTGGGCTTCCCCGAGGAGGCGGACGATGGTCGGCGCTTCAACGCCGCGGCCGTGCTGGCCGATGGCCGGCGTGTCGCCACCTACCGCAAGCAGCGCCTGCCCAATTACGAAGTCTTCGACGAGAAGCGCTATTTCGAGCCGGGGAGTGAAGCCTGCGTCGTCTCCATCGGCGGGGTCGCCTGCGGCATCAACATCTGTGCCGATATCTGGGAGCCGGGGTCGGCCGAGCTTGCCCGGCAGGCTGGGGCGGAACTGTTGCTGGTCCTCAACGCCTCGCCGCTGCACCTGGAAAAACAGGCTTTGCGGACGGAAATCCTCGCCCAGCGGGTGAGGGCGACAGGTCTCGCCGCAGTTTACGCCAATCTGGTGGGCGGCCAAGACGAACTGGTCTTCGACGGCGCTTCCTTTGCCCTGGACGCCGACGGTCGCCTGGCGATGAGCCTGCCGCAGTTCGAGGAAGTCCTGGGCCTGGTCGAATTTTCCGCCGGTCGCCTGAGCTCCGCCCAGCGGGCGTCTGCTCTTGCGGTGGAGGCGGAAGCCTACGGTGCCCTGGTTCTCGGGGTACGCGACTACATCGGCAAGAACGGCTTTCCGGGCGCGATCATCGGCCTCTCGGGGGGGATCGATTCGGCCCTGACCCTGTGCGTGGCCGTCGATGCCCTGGGGGCCGACCGGGTGCGGGCGGTGATGATGCCCTCGCCCTACACGGCGGACATGAGCCTGGACGACAGTCGGGCCATGGTGCGTACCCTGGGGGTGCGCTACGACGAGATTCCCATCGCGAGCGCCATGGCAACCTTCGACGCCCTGCTGGCGCCGGAATTTGCCGGCCTCCCCCCGGACACGACGGAGGAAAACCTCCAGGCTCGCATCCGGGGCATGATCCTCATGGCGCTTTCCAACAAGACCGGGGCGCTGGTCCTGACCACGGGCAACAAGTCGGAAATGGCCGTCGGCTACGCGACGCTGTACGGCGACATGGCCGGGGGGTTTGCGGTCATCAAGGATGTGTTCAAAACCATGGTGTATCGCATTTCCCGCTATCGCAACGGGATTTCGCCGGTGATCCCGGACAACATTCTGGTGCGTCCGCCCTCCGCCGAATTGCGGCCGAACCAGACCGACCAGGATTCCCTGCCTCCCTACGAAATCCTCGACGCCATCGTCGCCGCCTACATGGAAGAAGACCGTTCGCCGCGGGAGATCGTGGCGGCAGGCCTACCTAGAGAAGCCGTGCACCGCGTGGTGCGACTGCTGCGCATTGCCGAGTACAAGCGCCGACAGGCGCCGGTGGGAATTCGCATCACGCCCCGTGGCTTCGGCAAGGATTGGCGTTATCCTATTACCAATCGCTATCGCGATGAATTGTGAACCCTGTGAGACGAGACATCCATGAAGAAGATCGAAGCCATCATCAAACCGTTCAAGCTGGATGAGGTCCGCGAGGCCCTGTCCGAAGTCGGCGTCACCGGCCTGACCGTGACCGAGGTCAAGGGTTTCGGGCGCCAGAAGGGGCATACCGAACTCTATCGCGGTGCTGAATACGTCGTCGATTTCCTGCCCAAGATCAAGATCGAGATCGTGGTTGCAGGGGACCGTGCCGAGCAGGCCATCGAAGCGATCATCAAGGCCGCCCGCACCGGAAAGATCGGCGACGGGAAAATTTTCGTCATGCCGGTCGAACAAGTCGTGCGCATCCGTACCGGCGAGACTGACGAAGCGGCCATCTGACCTCAGGGAGGTGAATCATGGGTGGTATTGCTGATCCCGCCTTGCGGGCCAGACTCCTGGAATTCCTCGATGGCGACGAAGCCGCCTACCCCAGGCTTCTGGAACAACAGTTTCCACGCATCGCCGCCAAGGTGGTCGAGTTGTGGGGTACGGCCGAGTTCGATCATTACCTTGAGGGTCTGATGGTTTCCGATCGGCCTGACCGCCAGGGCTTTCCACCCGATGTGGCGATGGAAATCTTCCGCCTGTCCATGGTGCACGGCGCCCTGGGGCTGAGTTCAAAAATCAGCGGTACGGGCTGGGCCGGTATCGACGATGGCGAGCTCTACCGCAAGAGCATGAACCGCGGTTAGTCCGAGATTTGCGGCGCCCGCGGGGGCGGACGGCGAACTGGCGCTCAGCGCCGCGAATGCAACAGCACCAGCAAAGCGCCTTCACCCCCGTCCCGGGGTGCCGCCTGGCAGTAGGCGAGGACTTCCACCTTCTGCATCAGCCAGCCCCGGGTCAGGCGGCGCAGGATGGACTGCCGTCCCGGCGATCCGAACCCCTTGCCGTGAATGACCCGCAGGCAGCGCAGCCCCCTGCGACTTGCGTCGGCGATGGCGCTGGACAGAAAATGCCGCGCCTCGTCCCGGTTGAGGCCATGCAGGTCGATCTCGGCCTGAACGACCCAGCGCCCCCGGCGCAAATCACGCAGCGTCGAGGTCGCGATTCCCGGCCGCAGGTAGTGGGGTTCGTCGCCGCCTTCCAGCCTGTCCTGGAGGCCGATAGGGCCATGCAGTGTCTCGCACAGCGCAGCCCGCTCGTCGGCTTGCGATTGAACGGGGCGGGGCGGCGGCGGATTCAGGGTGCCCAGGCACACCCGGTTCGCTGGGGGAAGAGGGGTGGCGTCGGCCACGGCGGCGTGGAAGGCCGCGAGGTCGTCCGCGTCGGGCGGCGGCGAGACATAGGGCTTTCTCCCCATGGTCCTGGGACGATCGGAGCCGCGTCGCCCGTGGGATTTCCGTACGTCGCCGCTTCAGGCCAGGCCGAGCTGGTCCAGATAGCGCTCGGCGTCCAGGGCGGCCATGCACCCGGTTCCCGCCGAGGTGCAAGCCTGACGGTAAATGTGGTCTTGCACATCGCCGGCGGCAAACACGCCGCTTATGCTGGTCAGGGTGGCATTGCCCTCGCGGCCGCCGCGAGTGACGATGTAGCCGCCCTCCATTTCCAGCTGGCCTGTGAAGAGGTCGGTGTTGGGTTTGTGGCCGATGGCGATGAAGACACCATCCACCTTGATTTCCCTGGTGCTTGCGTCGGCGGTGGCCTTGACCCGCAGACCGGTGACGCCGGAGGCATCGCCCAGGACCTCGTCCAGGGTGCTGTTCCACAGGATGGTGACCTTGCCGGCCTTTTCCTTTTCGAACAGCTTGTCCTGGAGGATTTTCTCGGAGCGGAATTTGTCGCGGCGGTGGATGACCGTGACGTGGCTGGCGATATTGGCCAGATAGAGCGCTTCCTCGACTGCGGTGTTGCCACCCCCAACCACGGCGACGGGCTTGTTGCGGTAGAAGAAGCCATCGCAGGTGGCGCAGGCGGAGACCCCGCGCCCGGCGAACTTCTCCTCCGAAGGCAGGCCGAGGTACTGGGCTGAAGCGCCGGTGGCGATGATGAGGGCGTCGCAGGTATAGGTGCCGGAGTCCCCGACGAGCGTGAAGGGTTTTTCGCCGAGGCGGGCGGTGTGGATGTGGTCGAAGATGATTTCGGTGTCGAAGCGCCGCGCATGCTTTTCGAAGCGCGCCATGAGATCCGGGCCCATGACTCCGTCGGCGTCGGCGGGCCAATTATCGACCTCGGTGGTGGTCATCAGCTGACCGCCCTGGGCCAGGCCGGTGACCAGGACGGGTTTGAGGTTGGCGCGGGCGGCGTAGACTGCAGCGGTGTAGCCGGCGGGGCCGGAACCCAGGATCAGGAGCCGGCAGTGGCGGGGGGCATTGGACATGACAGGCCTTCGTGGTGTTGGATGGCCGGATTATAAGCGGGGGGGCCGGCAAAGTTTTTTCGCCTTACCCTAGTCCTTTTGGGAAAGAAGATTATAATTGCCCGATAACTCCATGACACAAAAGTGAAACTATGGTACAGGCCGCTCACGCCCTCAGCTTGGTTGTCCTTCGTAACGTGCCGCTCTTTGCGGGTCTGGACGAAAGCGAACTTGAACGTCTTTCCCGGGTCTGCGGACGCAAGCGGGCCGAGCGCGGCGAATTCGTCGTCCGCTCGGGGGACACCACCGATTGCCTATACATCATGCTTACCGGCCGGGCCAAGGTGACCAACAGTGACGAAGAGGGCCGGGAAATCATTCTCGCCATGCTGGGGCACGGGGAGTCCTTCGGAGAAATGGGTCTGATCGACGGCAGTCCCCGGTCGGCGGATGTGGTGGCCCTGGAGGCCAGCGAACTCCTGGTGCTGGGCAAGGAGGAGTTCCAGCGCTGCATGCGCGACAATTTCCAGGTGGCCCTGAAACTCATGCAGATCCTGGTCCGCCGCCTGCGGGAGGCCGACCGCAAGATCGAGAGTCTCGCCCTGCTCGATGTCTATGGCCGGGTGGCGCGCCTGCTGCTCGAAATGTCGGAACTCGACGAAGGCAAGCGGGTGGTGAAGCGCAAGATTTCCAAGCAGGACATGGCTCGCATGATCGGGGCCTCCCGGGAAATGGTCAGCAAGGTGGTCCGGGATCTCGAATTGAGCGGCTATATCACCTACGAGAGTGACCGTATCGTCATCACCGGAGAGTAGGGTGGCCGCCGGACGTCTGGCGGAGCGGGCGCCCAGTCCCCTGCCCGAAAAGATCGGCGGGCTGCTTCAGGAAACCCGCTGGCTGGCCCTGGGTGCCGTGGCCCTGTTTCTTTCGCTCGCCCTGTGGGGATTTGCCAAGGACGATCCGGGCTGGTCCCACGCCGTCGTTTCCGCTTCCCTGCACAATCCCACGGGTCGCTTCGGCGCTTGGGTGGCCGATCTCCTCCTCTACGTCTTCGGGCTTTCCGCGTGGTGGTGGGTGGCGCTGATGCTGATGTGCGTGCGCTGGGGGGTGCAGCGCCTGAGCGCCTCGGCCGGGGAGCCGGACCGCCGTCCGCTCTACCTCGCCCTGGCGGGTTTCCTCGCTCTGCTTGTCTCCAGTTCCAGCCTGGAAGCGATTCGCTTCCACTCCTTGCGGGCGGAACTTCCCCTTGCTCCCGGCGGGCTGCTGGGGCTGGAATTCGGCCAGTGGCTTGCAGCGGCTTTCGGCTACACGGGGGCGACCCTGCTCCTCCTGGTGGCTGCTGCCGCAGGGTGGGCCCTGTTTTCTGGCATGTCCTGGCTCGCGGCCTGCGAGGGTCTCGGTTTGGCCTTGGAGAAGATCACAGGGGGCGTCTATGGCTTGTTCGACCGCTGGCGTGATCGCCGTATTGGCCGCGAGACCGCCCAGCAGCGCGAGGAAAGTGTCGAGGTGGAGAAGCGACGGGTCGAACTGCACGAGCCCATCATCATTGAACCGTCGCCCCCCGAGGTGCCGATTTCCAGGAAGGCCGAGAAGCGTATCGAGCGGGAAAAGCAGGTCTCTCTCTTCCCCGAGGCGATGATTGGTGGCCGCCTGCCTCCTCTGCATCTCCTCGATCCGGCGCCGCCGGCCACCGAGACGGTCAGTGCCGAAACCCTGGAATTCACCTCCCGCCTGATCGAGCGCAAGCTGGCCGATTTCGGGGTACAGGTCAAGGTTTTGGCCGCCCTGCCGGGGCCGGTCATCACGCGCTACGAAATCGAGCCTGCCGTGGGCGTCAAGGGGGCCCAGATCGTCAATCTGGGCCGGGATCTGGCGCGGGCCCTGGCCCTGGTGTCGGTCCGGGTGGTCGAGACGGTGCCCGGCAAGTCCTGCATGGCACTGGAACTGCCCAATCCCCGGCGTCAGACGGTGCGCTTGTCGGAGATCATCGCCAGCCGACCCTACAACGACATGGTCAGCCCGCTTACGGTGAGCCTGGGCAAGGATATCGGCGGATTGCCCGTGGTGGCCGATCTGGCCAAGACCCCCCACCTGCTGGTCGCCGGCACCACGGGTTCCGGCAAGTCGGTGGGCATCAACGCCATGATTCTTTCCCTGGTTTACAAGGCCGAGCCGGAAAACGTCCGCCTGATTCTGGTGGATCCGAAGATGCTCGAGCTCTCGGTCTACGAGGGGATTCCTCACCTGCTCGCTCCGGTGGTCACCGACATGAAGCAGGCCGCCAACGCGCTGAACTGGTGCGTGGGGGAAATGGAACGCCGCTACAAGCTGATGTCCGCCCTGGGGGTGCGGAATCTTTCCGGTTACAACGCCAAGGTGCGCGACGCCGAGAAGCGTGGCGAACACCTGCCCAATCCCCTGACGCTCACTCCGGAAACGCCCGAACCCCTGACCCACATGCCGTATCTGGTGGTGGTGATCGACGAACTCGCCGATTTGATGATGGTGGTCGGAAAAAAGGTCGAGGAACTGATTGCGCGTCTGGCGCAGAAAGCCCGCGCTGCGGGGATTCATCTTGTCCTCGCAACCCAGCGCCCGAGCGTTGATGTCATCACCGGCCTCATCAAGGCTAATATTCCGACGCGTATGTCCTTCCAGGTTTCCAGCAAGATCGATTCCCGCACCATCCTCGACCAGATGGGCGCCGAATCCCTTCTCGGCCAGGGCGACATGCTCTACCTGGCGCCGGGGACAGGCTACCCGACCCGGGTCCACGGGGCGTTCGTTTCCGACGACGAAGTGCATCGGGTGGTCGAGCATCTCAAGTCCCTCGGTGCGCCGGAGTACGTGGCGGAGGTTCTTGTCGGCAGCGGCGAGGATGATGAAGCTGCGGGCGAGGGCGGTGACGGCACTGGGGACGCGGAGAACGACCCGCTCTACGATCAGGCCGTGGAGGTGGTGCTCAAGAACCGCCGCGCGTCGATTTCCCTGGTGCAGCGCCACTTGCGCATCGGCTACAACCGGTCGGCCAGGCTCATCGAGGCCATGGAGCGATCCGGCCTCGTGTCGGCCATGGACGGACGGGGCGGCCGCGAGGTTCTGGCACGGAAAGAATCCGAGTGAAGCGGGGTCTCGCGGCGCTGGCCCTCCTGCTGGCTTCCGCCGCCGCGGGTGCTGCGGCCCTGGATCAACTGGACCGCTTTCTTGAGACGACGCGCAGCTACCGGGCAGAGTTTTCGCAACGGGTGGTCGCCAAAGGGGGGCGCAAGCCCCAGATTTCGGCCGGTACCCTGGCCATTCTTCGGCCGGGAAAGTTGCGCTGGGAGGTTCTGCGGCCCTATCCGCAATTGGTGGTCGGCGACGGCGAGCGGTTCTGGATTTACGATCCCGAGTTGAGGCAAGTCACGGTGCGAAAGGCAGGTGAAGCCATCGGCAGTTCGCCTGCGGCCCTGCTCTCGGGCAGCGAGGACTTGCGCAAGAATTTTGCGCTTGCGGAAGCCGGAGAGGCCGACGGGTTGGAGTGGGCAGAAGCGCGGCCCCGGGCTGCCGATAGCGGCTTCGAGCGCCTGCGCCTAGGGTTTTCCGGCGGAGAATTGAAGGCCATGGAGTTGCACGACCAGTTTGGCCAGGTCACCACCGTCGAATTCACCCGTGTCGAGCGCAACCCCAAGCTTGCTCCTTCGCTTTTCCGCTTCGTTCCGCCTTCCGGGGCCGACGTGGTCGGCGAGTGAGGCGTTGCCCGAATGTACTGGCGGGTTCCCGGTGCGCCTGCCTGCTGGGCGATGGCGGGGCACCGTAGCGATGCAGGCTGGTGGGCGCTCGGGTACGAAGTGAGCGGGCTATCGGGGTTCCTGGGTTGAGGCGCTGGGCCGGGATCCGCCGCTTTCTCCCGGTGGTCGCATTCTTCGCCGGTGTGGTGGGCGATGCCCTGACACTCGGTGTTCGGGTCCGCAGTCTCGATTTCTGGCGCCTCGGGGCTTTGCTCGCCCTTGCCGCCTTCCTGATCGTGCTGCTTGCCCGCCGGGAACACCGGGGGGCACTGCCGCCTCCCGAGGGGGCAGGCTGGCGGGAACGTCTGCCCCGCTTGGCCTGGGATGCTCCCTATCTGGGCCTGCAGTTTTGTGTGGGAGGACTGTATTCAGCCCTCTTCATCCTCTATTCCAAGAGTTCCGGACATTTCGCCGCCTGGCTGGTGACCGGGTTGCTGGCGTTTCTTCTGGTGGCCAACGAATTTTGGGGTCGTGCCTATGGGGGGCGATTTACCCTGATCTGGGGACTGTTTGCCTTCTGCGCCATGCTGCTCATGAACTTCGCGCTGCCCTTTGCAGCCGGGAGCCTGGATCCCCGCTGGTTCTATCTCTCCACGGCTCTGGGGCTGGCTCTGGCCCATGGGCTGCGCCTCGCCTCCCCAGGCCGTCCCGGTCGCATCCTGCCGGCCTGGGTCGCGGCGGGGGCTCTGATCCTGGCCTGGAGCCTGGGCATGATTGCGCCGGTTCCGCTGGTCAAGCGTCACGTCATCGTGGGGCAGGACTTCGAGCGGCGGGGGGGCGAATATGTTCTGCGGGTCGAGCCAGCACCGGGTTGGCAGTTCTGGCGCGATTGGGCTTCCGTCGTCAACGTCCCTGAGCAGGGACGGCTTTACGGCGTTTCTGCCGTTTTCGCGCCGCGGGGCGTGTCGGCGGCACTGGAGCATCGCTGGGAGCGGCGCGACCAGACCGGACACTGGCGGCCGGCTGGCGCCGCGCGCTTCGAGGTAACCGGCGGCCGGGAGCAGGGCTTTCGGGCCTATTCCTACGTGGTCGCCCCGCAGGCCGGGGAGTGGCGCCTGATCGTCGCGACCCAGGATGGACGCACCATCAGCACGACCGAATTGCAGGTTAACCGTGGGGTGCCCGAGGGGACGGAAGTGCGCCGTCTCTGATCGCGGGGGGGGCCTTGCCAGGCATTTTGGGCAAAGGCGGAGCCCTCGCGCGAGGCGGCCGAGCCGCTCGATCGAGTCCAACTCCCCTGCCTGAACGATGGGCGCCTACCCGGTGTAGTCTTCAGCGCGCAGGGTCGTCGCTCGGACGCCGCAGGATGACGTTCATCCCGGGGCGGAGTTCGGACTCGGGGACGTAACCGATGGCGCCAGGGGTGGTCTGGATTACCCCGGCCATTTCTCCTGGATTCAGTTCCCTGGGGGGGGCGCCCTTGCCGATGTAGCGGCGCACGGTCCAGTAGCCGATATATTTCTCGTCGTCCTGTTTGAGGTAATCCCGCAAGAAGCGGGTCCGGTCCGGGTGTCCCGGAGGGGCGTTCAGCGGAACGACCGCAATTCCGCCGATCTCGATCACCCGACCCGTGTACAGGCGCTGGACCGTGGCCGTGTCGGTACGGGGAACCGATGCATGTGCAATGACGACCATACCCTCCGCCAGGGCGTTCCCCAGTGGCAGCAGCCAGAGGCAGAGGAGGGCGAAAAGGCGGCTCATCCCTGTCGGTATCAGAAGGTGAAGTTGTAGGAGAAGGAGAAGACGTTGATGTTCTGATGCCGGATGTCACCACCGGCCGGGGCGTCGACGAAATGGGATACCCGACCGACACGGGTCAAGGCCCATTCGGCCTTGAGTTTCTGGGTGGGTGAAAGAACGTAGGCCGTGCCCAAAGCGAAGGTGGATTGGTCATATACCACCAGGCGATCCGCCGAGAAGCGCTGCAGGGCGTTGATGGTGGCGGCAAGGTTGGCGGGCAGGGGGGGTGAATTGACCCGATTGGCGTTGACGGCCAGGTAAAGGTCTAGGGAAGGATCGGCCGAGATGAGGCGGGATGCGGTGACATAGGGGCGCCAGGCGCCGACCTCGCCCCGCAGCGAAAGGTAGCCTCCGCGGGTATCCAGGCCTCCGCGGGGCGCGTTCAGATTGATGCGGCGGGCGAATTCGCCGGACAGACGCAGAGACCCAGGCAGGGCGATGTCGGCTCCCGCGGTGAGGATGCCGAAGTGCACGGCGCCGACCGAAGGAATGCTGACTCCCGGCGCCAGCGCGCTGGGCTCGGAGATGTAAAACCCTTCCCCGGCCAGCGAGACGAAGGGGGTGTCGCTGTGGAAATCCTCACCGTTGCGGCGGGAAACTTCGGCGTAGTGGTAGCCGGCGCGATAGACGTTTTCGGCGTGGTTCAGGGTGAGGGCGAGCCCGCGGGAGTCGATCTCCACCGGGACGAAGGTGGCGCCCCGGGGAGGGCCGCCGATACTCCGGATATCGTCCCGGAAAAAGAAGCGGGAATGGGAGTGGGCCCTGCCCCAGTAGGCGTCCAGGCCCAGATCGGCGCTGGGGAAGCTCCAGGTATGGCTGACGGAAATGCCGTTGGTCTCGTTGGTGGGCGAAATCGAGTACAACTCGGTGGGCAGTTGGGCGGCGTCGTAGGTGACGCCGACATCCAGGTTGGAACTGTTGAGGTAGTAGGGAACCCGTACCCGGCCGACGCGGATCAGGAGTTCGTTGCTGGGTCGCCAGGCCAGGAAGGCCCAGGTCAGGGTCGGGTCCCAACTGCTGTCGTCGCGGATCGAGGGGGCGATCTTCCCTTGGGCGACGAGGCTGAAGCTCTCGCTCAGGCGGATGTCGGCCTGGACCCCCAGAACGCTGTCGCGCATGAAGGTGCCATGCTCGTCGACGAAACGCTGATAGCGGTATTCCTGATCGGAGATCGCATAGCCCAGGGTGCCGAAACCTGAAAGCGACACCTGGGCGGCAAGGGGCCCGCTGAGCAGGGGGGCAGCGCACAGAACGGCCCGGAGCAGGGCGCTCGCTTGCCACGAAGGGGAAAGGAGATGGTGCGGTCGTGGCATGGTGAATCAGTCCGGCAATTGGCGGGCGATGTCCTGGAAGATGTCGGCGGTGGCCACCAGGGCGTCGACCAGCTCAGGGTCGAAATGCTTCTCGCGCCCCGTCAGGATGTGGCCGAGGGCGGCCTCATGCTCCATGGGGGCCTTGTAGGGGCGGCGGGTGCGCAGGGCGTCGTAGACGTCGGCCAGGGCCATCAGGCGGGCGGCCAATGGGATTGCCGTGCCGGCGAGTCTGTCCGGGTAGCCGCTGCCGTCCCATTTTTCGTGATGGTGGCGGGCGATCTGCTGCGCATAGAGTAGATAGTCGCTGTCTTCGCCCAGATGGCGGCGAATCTGGGCCAGGATGTCGTAGCCCCGCATCGCGTGGGTGCGCATGATGGCAAACTCGCCCTCGTCCAGAGGGCCGCGCTTCAAGAGGATGTGGTCGGGGATGCAGATTTTGCCGATGTCATGGAGAGGGGCCGATTTGACGATGCTGCGGATGGCGTCCGGCCGCAGGACGTGGCGATGCTGTTCCCGGGGCGCGATGTGCTCGGCCAGGACGCGCACGTATTCCTGTGTGCGGCGGATGTGATTGCCCGTACATTCGTCCCGGAACTCGGCCAACTCGATCATGGCCTGAAGCGACGCGTCCTGCAGGCGGCTGACCTGATTCATGCGGGATTCGACTTCGCGTTCCAGCCAGGTGTTCTTGTCTTCCAGAAAGTTGCGCCATTTCTGGTTTTCCAGGTGGGTATGCACCCGGGCAAGGACCACCGAGGGGCTGATGGGCTTATGGATGAAATCGACTGCGCCCACGGCGAAGCCCATTTCCTCGTCGACCGGGTCGACCTTTGCCGTGAGGAAAATCACCGGTGCCCGGGCGAGGGAAAGGGTGCTTTTCAGGCGGCGGCAGACCTCGTAGCCATCCATCTCGGGCATCATGATGTCGAGCAGGATGAGGTCGGGCGGTTGGGCCTGGGCGAGTTCCAGCGCCTTTTGGCCCGAATTGGCAACCTTGACGCGGTAGTGTTCCCGCAGGAGACCGTTGAGCAGGCTGAGGTTGGTCGGCGTATCGTCCACCACGAGCACGGTCTCGCGATCACGATCAAAGTGGCCGTCCATCATGGGTTCTCCGCCGAGGCATTGTTTTTGTCATCGCCATGGTCCAGCAAAATGAGCGCGAGGTCAAAATCGAAATTTTCCAGGGCGCGGGCGACCCGGTGGCGAACACTGGGGGAAAGGGATGACTTGCTTTCGGGAGCAAGGCGGTTCCAGCACTCGATGGCCTCCGCGTCGCCACCGCGCAGCAGGGTACGCAGTTCGTCGATTCCGGCGGCGGCCTTCGTCGGCGAGGGCCTTTCTGCGGGAGGAAGGCAAGCCTCGATGGCGGCGACCAGGGGCTGTATTCCCAGTTCCAGAGCGGGGATTTCCGTTTCGATGAGGGCCCGGTTCCGGGCGACCAGTGCGTTCTCGACGCTGCGCGCCCGGGCCTCGATCTCGAGCGCCCCGACCGTGCCGGCGATGCCCTTCAGCGTGTGGGCCAGGCGGGCTTGCTCCTCCCAGCGCCCATCGGCCATCCTGGCGCTCAGTCCGCCGACGAGGGAGCGGGCTTCCCGGCAGAAGCGCCGCAGGACCTTGAGATAGAGTTCCTGCCTTCCGGCGGAGCGTCGCAGACCGATGGAGGTGTCGAGACCACTGATGGCCGCGAGGCGCGGAAGTCCAGGGTGGGCCTCACTTTCCTCGCTTGCGGGGGGCGCCGCCTCGTCGGGCTTACGGCCGGTCATGCGTGCCAGCAAGGTAAACAGAGCCTCGGGTTCGAAGGGTTTGCCGATGTGATCGTTCATGCCGGCCGCCAGGCAGCGGTCGCCTTCTCCTGCCATGGTGTGGGCCGACATGGCGACGATGGGCAGGGAAGCAAATTCCGGCCGGGCGCGCAATCGCCGCGCTGTCTCGTATCCATCGAGCACGGGCATCTGCAAATCGAGGAGCACTAGATCGAAGCGATCGACAGGACTGGCGAGGAGGGTCACCAGGGCAGCCTCACCGTGGATTGCCGTCTCTACCTCGATGCCCCAGTCGCTCAGGACATCCGTGGCCAATTGCCGGTTGAGTTCGTTGTCTTCGACAACCAGGATGCGCAGCCCGGCAAGGGTTGCGCGATCGGTCTGCGTGGCTCTGCGGGTTCCGGCACTCCCGCTCTGGAAGAGGCGTCGGATATCCGCAGGCAGGACGGGTTTGGCGATGACCTGGCAACTCGGGGGAAGCCTGGTCGCGCTGCGCAGCAAATCGGAATCGAAGGCGGATACCACTGCAGTGACTCGGGGCAGCGGCAGGCCCAGATCGTCCAGGCGCTTGAGCACGTCGTCTCCCGAGAGACCGGGCATGACCCAGTCCAGGAGCAGGACATCGAAGGGGCGGCCCCTGGCCTGGGCCTCGTTCAGAAGATGAATGGCTTCCTCGCCCGAGGCGGCAAGGGTCGGGCAGCCTCCGCCGGAAACCCCGACGCCCATGGTCTCGAGCAGGCCGCCAAGAACCTCGCGGGAAAGGGGACTGTCGTCGGCAATGAGCGCGCGCAGGCTGCTCAATTCGGGCGAGGGCGCCCCCTGGGGCCGGCGTGCTGCCCGGGGCAGGCGGAGCGTGACGGCAAACTCGCTGCCGCGCCCCGGTTGGCTGCGAACCTCGATGCTGCCCCCCATCATGGTGCAGAGACGTTTGGTGATGGCCAGCCCCAGGCCGGTTCCACCGAACTTGCGTGTGATGGAGCCGTCGGCCTGGGTGAATTCCTGAAACAGCCGGCCGGTCTGCTCGGCGTCCATGCCGATGCCGGTATCCGAAACCAGGAGCACCAGGGTAAGTTCCTCTTCGTCAGCGTGGGGGCAGGCGAGCGTGAGGCGCACGTGACCCCTGTCGGTGAACTTGACGGCATTGGAGAGCAGGTTGGTGAGAATCTGGCCCAGGCGCAGGGGATCGCCGACCAGTTCGCGGCCGTCGGTCAATACGCGACTGCCTGGATCGAAGAGCAATTCCAGGGACTTTTCCTCCGCCTTCTGGCGAACCAGATTCAATGAACCAGCGACGACATCGTCGAGCATGAAGGGGGTGCGCTCGATTTCCATCTTGCCCGCTTCGATCTTGGAGAAGTCGAGAATGTCGTTGATGATGCCAAGCAAGACCCGCGCCGACTGGTGCACCTTCTCGACATAATCCCGCTGGCGCGGCGAGAGCTCCGTGGTGAGCGCCAGATGGGACATGCCCAGGACCGCGTTCATGGGCGTGCGAATCTCATGGCTCATATTGGCCAGGAAAAGCGACTTCGCCTCGGTGGCCGCTTCTGCGCGTTTGCGCGCTTCCTCCAGGGCGTGCTGGGCCTCTTCCCGATGAAGAATGTCCGCCTGGATGGACTTGGCCATTTCATCCATGGTGGAGCCGAGCAGGTGCAGTTCCTCCACCGAGCCGTCGATGGCCGTGCGGGTATCGTAGCGTCCCTTGGCCAGTTGTCCGGCAGACCGGCGCAGGGACTGCACGGGACGGACCAGGCGACGATTGAACTCGAACAGGCCCACGATGACCAGGATCACCGACGCCAGGGCACCGACGGCAGACACGGTGATCCAGAGTTCCAGGCGCTGGTTGGCCGCTTCCGTCGCGCGTCCGGTGCGCTGGTCGGTGATCTGGACGAGGCGCTCCGCAGCGCGGGAGAGCCTTGCCTGTCCCTGGTTGTAACTGGGGCTGTGCACGAGTTGGGAGGCAAATTCCAGATGGGGCTTCCCTTCCGAGACGAAGCTGCGCGACACGGGGTCATAAAGGCCCTGGGTCGCGGCAAAGGCGATCTGCTCCACGTCCTTGATGCTCTCGGTGGCTTCGATGACGGCGGCCAGGGCGGCGAATTCGGTCTGGTCGAAACCCAGTTCGTCCATGCGGGCACGCAAGGACTTGCGCATGCCGTCCTTGGGGATGCTGTGGCGCAGATTGCCGGCCACGACTTCATCCCAGTAGGCGCTTGACCAATATCCGTCGGGCGCGGCCTTCTCTCCGTTGCGGATGGCCAGGATGTCGTAGTAATAGGAAAGGTAGCGAATCTGGCCCGTGGTGGTGAAGGCCCGCACCAGGCGGGCCAGATTTCCGACCTCCCGCTGCAGGTCGAGCACCAGTGCGATGGCCTGCTGCCGGTGGAGCTGTGCTGCCGCGGTGCCTTGCTGGGCCTGGACGACCTTGAAGGCGAACAAGCCATTGGCTCCCAGGGTGGCCAGCAACACGGCGGAATAGATCAACGACAGCCGTGTGAGTTTGAGCACCGCACCACCTCTCCGACCCGGTTCAAGGATTCATGGGCAACAGGGCACAACCTTGGCATAGCTTTCCCCTTGTGACAAGGGAATCGAGCCATGATCCCCGGGTTTCCCGCTCCACTGTGGGGAATCCGCGCCAGGCCGCAGGGAAGCATTGTCCTTAACCTGGAAAATGGTTAGAATTCAAAAGTTTTGTTCCGCCCGCCTTCTTGGCGGGGATATTTTCGGGGTGGGCGTTTCGCCCATTTTTTATTTGTAGTCATGAATTTGCACGAACTGCTGGAAAAGACCGTGGCCGGCCTGGGATTTGAACTCGTCGATGTCGAGTTGTCACCCCGGGGGCGGACCATCCGCGTATTCATCGATCAGGCTTCCAAGGAAGGTGGGATCGATGTCGACGACTGCGCCCGGGTTTCCCATCAGTTGTCGCGCCTGTTCGAAGTGGAGAACGTCGATTACGACCGGCTTGAGGTCTCCTCGCCGGGACTCGACCGGGTGGTCGGGAAGGCCGCCGATTTCGAGCGTTTTGCCGGACAGGACATCCAGATCAAGATTCGCGTTCCCCTCGAAGGCAGGAGGAATTTTCAGGGGTGCCTGCTTGGCCACAAGGATGGCAAGGTCGGTCTGAGGCTTGCCGCCGGGGACGTGGAACTGGATTTGAGCAATATCGAAAAGGCACGTCTAGTGCCGCGATTCGACTGAAGGACGAGGAGGTTGTAGCCCATGAGCCGTGAAATGTTGTTGTTGGTGGATGCGCTTGCCCGCGAGAAGAACGTCGCAAGGGACATCGTTTTCGGTGCCCTCGAATTGGCATTGGCCTCGGCGACCAAGAAGCGGATCCACGACGAGGCCGAGGTTCGGGTTTCCATTGACCGCGATACCGGGGCGTACGAGTCTTTCCGTCGCTGGCTCGTGGTGCCTGACGACGAATACGTCAATGAGTACCTGCAGGTTCCGCTCTCCGAAGCGTGTCAGGACGACCCCGAAGTCGAGTCCGGTGATTATCTCGAAGAGGCGCTGGAGCCCATCGACTTCGGTCGCATCGGCGCCCAGGCGGCCAAGCAGGTCATCCTGCAGAAGATCCGCGACGCGGAGCGCGAGCAGATCCTCAATGACTTTCTGGACAGGAAGGAACACGTCGTCTCCGGCACCATCAAGCGCATGGAGCGCGGCAACGCCGTCGTCGAGGCAGGCAAGATCGAGGCCCTGCTTCCCCGGGACCAGATGATTCCCAAGGAAAACCTGCGGATAGGCGACCGGGTCAAGGCCTATCTGCAGCGCATCGATCGGGGGGCCCGCGGCCCCCAGATCATTCTTTCCCGCACGGCACCGGAGTTTGTCATCAAGCTGTTCGAACTCGAAGTCCCCGAGATTTCGGACGGCCTCATGGAACTGAAGGCCTGCGCCCGGGATCCGGGGCTGCGCGCCAAGATTGCCGTGAAGTCCAACGACCCCCGCGTCGATCCCATCGGCACCTGCGTCGGCTTGCGCGGTTCGCGCGTCACCGCAGTGCGCAACGAGATCGGTGGCGAGAATATCGACATCGTCCTCTGGTCGGCCGATCCGGCCCAGTTCGTGATCGGAGCCCTTTCCCCCGCGGAAGTGTCTTCCATTGTGGTCGATGAGGACAAGCATGCCATGGACGTGGTCGTGGACGAGGATAACCTTGCCATCGCCATCGGCCGCAATGGCCAGAATGTCCGGCTGGCTTCGGAATTGACCGGCTGGAGCATCAACCTGATGACCCAGGAGGAATCGGCCAAGAAGTCCGAGGCCGAGTACGCGGTGACCCGGGTCATGTTCATGGAAAAGCTGGACATCGACGAGGAACTGGCTGATCTGCTCATCGAGGAAGGCTTTTCCACCCTCGAAGAGGTGGCCTACGTGCCCCTGGCCGAGATGTTGGAAATCGAGGGGCTGGACGAAGAAATCGTCAATGAATTGCGTACCCGTTCCCGCAATGTGTTGCTGACTGAAGCCATCGTGACAGAAGAGCAGTTGGAGGGCGTCAGCGACGACCTGCTCGGACTCGAAGGCATGACTCGCGATTTGGCGGCCAAGCTGGCCGGCAATGGCGTGAAGACCCGCGACGATCTTGCCGAGTTGGCGGTGGACGAAGTGACGGAAATGACCGGCATCGACGACGAGCGTGCCAAGGAACTCATCTTGAAGGCACGGGCTCACTGGTTCGAGTGAGCGGGAGGGGAGCAGCATGGCAGCAACCAGTGTTTCGCAATTCGCGACCGAACTTAAAATGCCCGTCGAGGCGCTCCTGGAGCAACTCGCCAAGGCTGGCGTCAATCTGAAGAGCAGTGCCGATTCCCTGGCTGACCAGGACAAGGCGCGCCTGCTCGAATACCTGCGCCGTTCCCACGGCGAGTCCGATACCAAGACCAAGATCACCCTGACCCGCAAGCAGACCAGCGAGATCAAGGCGACCGACGCCCAGGGGCGGGCCCGCACCGTCCAGGTCGAGGTGCGCAAGAAGCGTGTCCTGGTCAAGCGTGACCTCGCCGAGACGGTGGCAGAGGCTCCGGTGCAGGAGCCAGAGGTCATTGCGCCCTCAACCCAGACTTCCGTGATCGACGAAGGCGAGCTGCGTCAGCGTGAGAGCGAAGAAAAGCGCCAGCAGGAACTCCTGGAGCGCCAAGCCAGGGAGCTGAAGGAGAAGCAGGAACGCGAAGTCGAAATCGCGCGCCTGAAGCTGGAGGCCGAAGAGGCCGCAGCGGCGGCCAAGGCGGCGGAACTCGCCAAGCAGCAGGCCGCCACGCAGGCCAAGAACCAGGACCCGCCGGCCGACAAGGGAACGCTGCACAAGAAACCCGAAGCCGGCAAGAAGGGCCCCGGCGTCGGCCGGGCCGCCGATGATGGCAAGAAGAAACCCGGCCTCAAGACCCGTGGCGGCGATGCCGGCGGCGGCTGGCGCGAAGCCAAGCACGGCCACAAGAAGCATCAGAAGACCGACGATGGTCAGGGCGGTTTCCAGGCCCCCACCGAGCCGATGGTGCGCGAAGTGCACGTGCCGGAAACCATTTCCGTGGCCGACCTCGCCCACAAGATGGCGGTGAAGGCGACGGAAGTCATCAAGACCATGATGAAGATGGGCTCCATGGTCACCATCAACCAGGTGCTGGACCAGGAAACGGCCATGATCGTGGTCGAGGAAATGGGCCACAAGGCGGTCGCGGCCAAGCTGGACGATCCGGATGCCTTCCTGGTGGCCGACGTCGAGCACAAGGATGTCCCCCTGGAGGCGCGCGCACCCGTCGTGACGGTCATGGGCCACGTCGACCACGGCAAGACCTCGCTGCTGGACTACATCCGCCGCGCCAAGGTGGCGGCGGGCGAAGCCGGCGGCATCACGCAGCACATCGGTGCCTACCATGTGGAAACCGAGCGCGGCATGATCACCTTCCTCGACACCCCGGGCCACGAGGCCTTCACGGCCATGCGTGCCCGCGGCGCCAAGGCCACCGACCTGGTCATCCTGGTGGTGGCCGCCGACGACGGCGTCATGCCCCAGACCAAGGAGGCCATCCACCACGCCAAAGCGGCCAATGTGCCCGTGGTGGTAGCCATCAACAAGATGGACAAGCCCGATGCCAACCCGGACCGCGTCAAGCAGGAACTGGTGGCGGAAGGCGTCATTCCGGAAGAGTACGGCGGCGATTCGCCCTTCTGCCCGGTTTCCGCCAAGAAGGGCACTGGCATCGACGAACTCCTCGAGCAGGTTCTGCTGCAGGCTGAAGTTCTCGAACTGACCGCCCAGAAGGATGCGCCGGCCAAGGGCCTGATCATCGAAGCCCGTCTCGACAAGGGCCGCGGCGCCGTGGCTACCATGCTGGTGCAGTCCGGTACCCTCAAGCGGGGCGACGTGGTGCTGGCCGGCCAGGTCTTTGGCCGCGTCCGCGCCATGCTGGACGAGAACGGCAAGCAGATCAACGAGGCCGGGCCTTCCATTCCTGTCGAAATCCTCGGCCTGTCCGACGTTCCCGGCGCCGGCGAGGAAGCCATCGTGCTGGCGGACGAAAAGAAAGCCCGTGAAATCGCCCTGTTCCGTCAAGGCAAGTTCCGCGACGTCAAGCTGGCCAAGCAGCAGGCCGCCAAGCTGGAAAGCATGTTCCAGCAGATGGAAGAAGGCGAGGTCAAGAGCTTGCCCCTTATCATCAAGGCCGACGTGCAAGGTTCCCAGGAAGCCCTGGTGCATGCCCTCTCCAAGCTGTCCACCGCCGAAGTGCGGGTCAATGTCATCCATGGTGCCGTCGGCGGCATCAGCGAGTCCGACGTCAACCTGGCCCAGGCCTCCGGCGCCGTCATCATTGGCTTCAACACCCGGGCCGACGCCGGGGCGCGCAAGCTGGCCGAAAACTTCGGTGTCGATATCCGCTACTACAACGTGATCTACGACGCGGTGGACGAAGTCAAGGCTGCCCTGTCCGGCATGCTGTCTCCAGAGAAGCGCGAACAGGCCCTGGGCCTGGTCGAGATTCGCCAGGTCTTCCATATCTCCAAGGTCGGCGCCATCGCCGGTTGCTATGTGCTGGAAGGCATCGTCAAGCGCAATTCCCGCGTGCGTCTGCTGCGCAACAACGTTGTGCTGTGGGATGGCGAACTCGATTCCCTGAAGCGCTTCAAGGACGACGTGAAAGAAGTGAAGAGCAGCTTCGAGTGCGGTTTGTCGTTGAAGAACAACAACGATATTGCCGAAGGCGATCAGCTCGAGGTCTACGAGATTCAAGAAGTCGCCCGAACGCTGTAATTTTGGTTGGGTGCGGGCTTGCCCAGGCGTTGTTGCATCCCCCTTGCCGTACATGCGTACTGTCTGCGGGGGTTGCGCCTAGCCTGGGCTTTGCTTTTGGGTGGTCGCGTGCTGGACCGCCGGTTTTTTGAGTAGGTGGTTCGATCGTGAAAAAATCTTCTGCTTCCTTCGCCCGTTCCGACCGCGTCGCCGAACAGGTGCGGCGCGATCTGGCCGACCTCATCCAGACGGAACTGAAGGATCCCCGTGTCAAGCTGGTGAGTCTGACCGCCGTCGAGCTGACGCCGGATTACGCCCATGCCAAGGTTTTCTTCACCACCCTCGACAGCGAGCATCTGGCGGCGGTGCAGCAGGGACTCGACCGGGCTTCCGGTTTTCTGCGCCGCGAGCTGGGCAAGCGCATTCACATCCACACCCTGCCGCAACTGCACTTCATTCACGATACCTCGGTGGAGCGGGGCACCAGCCTGTCGCACTTGATCGATCAGGCCAATGCCTTGAGCGATCAGACTCCCGACGACTGAGTTTCCCATGCAGCCGCCCAAGGTGAAGAAGACCTGGCAGCAGGTCGACGGCGTGCTTCTGCTCGACAAAGCGGTGGGCATGAGTTCCAACGATGCGTTGCAGAAGGCGCGACGCCTGTTTTCCGCTGCCAAGGGCGGCCATACGGGTACCCTGGATCCCCTGGCTTCCGGGCTCTTGCCCCTGTGCTTTGGCGAAGCCACCAAGTTTTCGGCGGACCTCCTGGATGCCGACAAGACCTACGAGGCCACGCTGCAACTCGGCGTCACAACGGATTCAGGCGATGCCGAGGGGCAAGTGACCGCCACCCGGCCCGTGGCGGTGTCCCTGGCGGACATCGTGGCGGTGTTGCCGCGCTTTGGCGGTGACATTCTGCAGGTGCCGCCCATGCATTCTGCCCTGAAGCGTGACGGGCGACCCCTCTACGAACTGGCTCGCCAAGGGGTGGAGGTGGAGCGGGAGGCGCGCCCGGTGACCATCCACGGGCTGGAGTTGCTGGGCTTTGCCGGCGAGGCTTTGTCCCTGCGCGTTCGTTGCAGCAAGGGCACCTATATCCGGGTGCTGGCCGCCGACATCGGCGCAGCCCTGGGTTGTGGGGCCCATCTGACGGCCCTGCGGCGTACCGCAGTGGCCGACCTCGACCTTGGCCACGCGGTCACCCTGGCGGCCATCGAAAGTCTTGCCGAATCGGAGCGCGCAGCCGTCTTGCGCCCCGTGGATGCCCTGCTGCAGAGCCTGCCGCGTATCGACCTGGAAGGTCCGGCGACGGAGCGCTTCCGCCACGGCAATCCGGTGGCGGTGACCCCCGGGCAAGGGGGCAGGGCTCGCGTGTACGCGGAGGGGCGCCTGATCGGTGTCGGCGAAACCGGGTCCGGGAAACTGCTGTGGCCCAAAAGGTTGGTGCAATTGGCATCCTGAACGGGTATAATCCCGCGCTTCCCGTTGCCGACGGGAATATTTTTCAACTGGCGCTGGCTCTATCAAACCGGGGCGGCGTCGCTTCAACCAAAGAGGGTTTTGAAATGGCATTCACCACCGCTACCAAGGCGGCCATCGTGGCCGACTACGCCCAGTCCAAGGGCGACACCGGTTCCCCGGAAGTGCAGATCGCGTTGCTGTCCGCGCGCATCAACGAGCTCCAGCCCCACTTCAAGGAGCACACCAAGGACCACCACTCTCGCCGTGGTCTGCTGCGCCTGGTTTCCCAGCGCCGCAAGCTCCTCGACTACCTCAAGGGCAAGGACGTCGAGCGCTATCGCACCCTGATTACCCGCCTCGGCCTGCGTAAATAAGTTCTTCCGTTCGTTCTTCGCGCCGATACTTTGTCGACTGGGCCTTGCCGTGCCGCCCGCGCAACGTAGTGCCTCGGGACATGCGCAGTGAAGCGGGCGATTAAGGCCCCCGGGAGGGTGGCGCGGGCTGCTGCGTCCCCTCCGCTGCACAGCTCCGCAGGTCCTTCGCTACGGGGCCGCGCACTGTCTGCGGCTGGTCTTCGCGTCTCGGTGCGAAGCTCGAACGGAATAAAGGTCCGTGGCTACTGAAAAGAGCGGTCGGTTATCCGGCCGCTTTTTATTTTTTTGTCGTACCGTTGTCTGTTGTTTCTAACGTATTGATTGTTAATGTTGTGTTGAGAGTGTGAGAGGAAAAAAACTATGTTCAATGTCGTGAAAAAGACTTTCGCCTACGGTGCCCACCAGGTCACCCTGGAAACCGGCGAGATCGCTCGTCAGGCCGGTGGTGCCGTTGTGGTGACCATGGAAGACACCGTGGTGCTGGTGACGGTGGTTGGTGCCAAGACTGCCAAGCCCGGTCAGGATTTCTTCCCCCTGACCGTCGATTACCAGGAAAAGGTTTATGCCGCCGGCCGCATTCCCGGGGGTTTCTTCAAGCGCGAAGGTCGTCCTTCAGAGAAGGAGACGCTGACTTCCCGCCTCATCGACCGTCCCATCCGCCCGCTCTTTCCGGACGGTTTCTACAATGAGGTGCAGGTCGTCGCCACCGTGATGTCCCTCAACCCGGAAGTCGACTCCGACATCCCGGCCCTGCTCGGCGCCTCGGCTGCCCTGGCCATCTCCGGTGTGCCCTTCAACGGCCCCATCGGCGCTGCCCGTGTCGGTTACATCGATGGTCAGTATGTGCTGTGCCCGACCCTCAGCCAGCTCAAGGACAGCCAGCTCGACCTGGTGGTTGCCGGCACCGAGAGCGCCGTGCTGATGGTGGAATCCGAAGCCCAGGAACTGTCCGAGGAAGTCATGCTCGGCGCCGTGGTCTTCGGTCACACCGAGATGCAGAAAGCCATCGAGGCCATCAACCAATTGGTCGAGGAAGCCGGCAAGCCCGAGTGGGACTGGCAGGCTCCCGCCAAGGACGAGGCCCTCATCGCCCGCCTGAAGGATGTTTGCCAAGGCAAGCTGGAGGAAGCCTACAACCTGACCGTGAAGCAGGAGCGCAGCCAGCGTGTGAAGGAACTCCGGGCCGAGGCCGTCGCCGCGCTTTGCGAAGGCGAGGGGGCTCCCGACGAGAATACCGTCGGCAATCTTTTCTTTGAACTGGAAGCCGCCATCGTCCGCGGCCGCATCCTTTCCGGTGCTCCCCGCATCGACGGGCGCAACACCCGCACCGTGCGCCCGATCACCATGCGCTCCGGCGTCCTGCCCCGGACCCACGGCTCGGCCCTGTTCACCCGCGGTGAAACCCAGGCCTTGGCAGTGGCCACCCTGGGCACCAACCGCGACGAGCAGATCATCGACGCCCTGGCCGGCGAGTACCGCGACCGTTTCATGCTGCACTACAACATGCCTCCCTACGCCACTGGTGAATGCGGTCGGGTCGGGACGCCCAAGCGGCGCGAAATCGGCCATGGCCGCCTGGCCAAGCGCGCTCTCCTGGCCGTGCTGCCCAAGCCGGAGGATTTCAGCTACTCCATGCGTGTCGTCTCCGAGATCACCGAATCGAACGGCTCCTCGTCCATGGCTTCCGTCTGTGGCGGCTGCCTGGCCCTGCTGGACGCCGGCGTGCCGTTGAAGGCCCATGTGGCCGGTATCGCCATGGGGCTGATCAAGGAAGGCAACCGCTTCGCCGTGCTCACCGACATCCTGGGTGACGAAGATCACCTGGGCGACATGGACTTCAAGGTGGCCGGCACCACCGGCGGCATCACCGCCCTGCAGATGGACATCAAGATCCAGGGCATCACCAAGGAAATCATGCAGGTCGCTCTGGCCCAGGCCCAGGAAGCCCGTCTGCACATCCTCGGCCTCATGCAGCAAGCCGCTGCGGGCCCCCGCGAAGAGATGTCCGCCTACGCCCCGCGCCTGTACACCTTCAAGATCAATCCGGAGAAGATCCGCGACGTGATCGGCAAGGGCGGCGCCGTCATCCGGGCGCTGACGGAAGAAACCGGCACCACCATCGACATCCAGGACGACGGCACCATCACCATCGCCGCCACCAGCGGAGAAGCCGCTGCCCTGGCCCGTTCGCGCATCGACGCCATCACCGCGGAAGTGGAGATCGGCAAGATCTACGAAGGCACCGTGCTCAAGATTCTCGACTTCGGCGCCATCGTCCAGGTCCTGCCCGGCAAGGACGGCCTCCTGCACATTTCCCAGATCGCCAAGGAGCGCGTCAACAAGGTCGAGGACTACGTCAAGGAAGGCCAGGTCGTGCGCGTCAAGGTCCTGGAGACCGACGACCGCGGCCGGGTCAAGCTGTCCATGAAGGCTGCCATGGAAGAGGCTGCAGCGCCCGCCGCGGAGGGAGTCGCCCAGCAGCAACAGCAGCAGCAACAGCAGTAAGAAAGCAGTAAGAACAAAGGGCGCCAAGGGCGCCCTTTGTTCTTTGGCAGGGGGAGGGCAGGCGGACGAAGGGTTTATTCCCTTCCTCGTCTTCCTTCCCCCTTCCTGTTTATTTGGCCATCTGTTTTTCTTTGAGTTCTTCCAGAGTCTTGCAGTCGATGCACAGGGTCGCTGTGGGACGGGCTTCCAGGCGCTTGATGCCGATCTCGACGCCGCACTTGTCGCAGAAGCCGTAATCCTCGGCCTCGATGCGGCCCAGGGTTTCGTCGATCTTCTTGATGAGCTTGCGTTCCCGGTCCCGGTTGCGCAGCTCGATGGCGATGTCGGTCTCCTGACTGGCGCGGTCGTTGGGGTCGGCAAACACGGTCGCTTCGTCCTGCATGGTGTGCACCGTGCGGTCGATATCCTCGCTCAATTCCTTTTTGAGGGTTTCCAGGATCTTGCGGAAATGCCCGAGTTGCTTGGCGCTCATGTATTCCTCACCCTTCTTGGGTTCGTAGGGAGGGAAGTGTTTGTGCAGCAGGTCTTCAGCCATGTTGGAGGCGCGTCCGGTGAGGAAAAAGGCGATTAAATATCAGAAAGCCGAAAAGCCCGCAAGCAATTATGGGCATTGGCCAGCCGACCCGCCTGTGGCGCGGGTTTCGGGTGGATGGTAAACTGCGCCGCGTTCGGGGCGTAGCGCAGTCTGGTAGCGCATCTGCTTTGGGAGCAGAGGGTCGCGAGTTCGAATCCCGCCGCCCCGACCATCCTTTTTCGGCCTGTGCCGTTCCCATGTCGTCCGGAGTGCCCGTAGCTCAACTGGATAGAGCAGCTGCCTTCTAAGCAGCAGGTCGGGGGTTCGAGTCCCTCCGGGCACGCCAGCCCCCCAGCGCCGGGTTTGCGCTGGCAGCAACGGGAGTGGGCGGCGCGCACGGGGCGATCCGTTCAGGCCATGGCGGGGCAGACGCGATTGCGCCCCCCGTTTTTTGCCGCGTACAGATTCTGGTCTGAAGCGGTGATCAACTGCTCGGGCTGCGAATCCCGGTCGGGGACGCAGCAGGCGACGCCCAGGCTGAGGGTCACCCAGGGCGAAACCTCGCTCGTACCGTGAGGCAGGTGAAGCCCCTCCACCTGGGCCCGCAGGCGTTCTGCAACCACTTCGGCGCCTCCCAGTTCGGTTCCCGGCAGGATGACGGCGAATTCCTCGCCGCCATAGCGGGCGGGTAGGTCGGCCGCCCGGTAGATCTGGCGCTGAAAAATTCCCGCCACGGCCTTGAGGCAGGCGTCGCCGCCCTGGTGTCCGTAGTGATCGTTATAGCGCTTGAACTGGTCGACGTCGGCCAGGATCAGCGACAGTGGCTCGTTCTGGCGGCAGGCGCGGGCCCATTCGGCGTGCAGCTTCTCGTCGAAGCCACGGCGGTTGGCGATCCCCGTGAGCGCATCGCAGGTGGCCAATTGCTCGAGGGCCAACTGGGCGTTTTTCTGCTCGGTCATGTCGCGCAGGGTCTCGACCACGGCGATGAGTTCGCCGGCCGCGTCGTAGATGGGGCCGACGTCGATGGCCAGATAGAGGCGGGTGCTGGCGCGGGGCATGACGCACCAGTTTTCCGCCTTGACGCCATTGCCGAAGTCCGAGGGCGTCATGTGCTGGGTGTAATGCGCTTCCAGTTCGTGCATTCTTCCCTGGGCGAGCAAATCGGCCAGGCAGGGGCGGGGGCGGGCATAGAAGCCCTTCCAGTGGTCCGTGGTGCCGACCACTTCCGCGGCGGGAATACCGGTCAGGCGCTCGCAGGCGCGATTCCAGATGATGACGCGGCAGTCCCGGTCGATGACGAAGGTCGGGACGACCAGATGCTGCATGAGATTGATCGCGAACGCGTGTTCACGGGACAAGGCCCGCGCTTTGCGTGTGGGCATGGAATGACCTCCTCCTGCGGTGGACAGGTCTGGTGCCTGCTACGGTAGGCGGCATGATAATGAGGCCGATGGGTTTGAGGAAGCGATCGGTCAGTGGGGCGCCGGGCTAGAATGGCGAGTGCAGCCCTGCCAAGGCTCTCTGTGGGGCCTTGGCGCAATAGGATGGTGGAACCCGGGGGGCGGCATCGGTGCGGGAGCGCGGCTGCTTTGGGGGAGGGCCTACCGGCCAAGGATGGCTCGGGAGCCTGGTCAGAAGTTTCGAACTTTCAGGAGGTTGCCATGGTGAGACTCTGCGGTGTGGTACTGCTCACTTTTTTCATGCTGACCTGTGGCGTGCGCGCCCAGGATCAAGCCCTCGTGTTCGGCATCCTCAATCAACAGAGCCCGCAGTTGACCGCGGAGCGCTGGAATCCCATCTTTGCCTACCTGGGCGGCGTCACCGGCTACCGTTTCCAGTTGCGCATGGGGCCCAATGTCCAGGCCACCAACGCCATGATGGCCAAGGGTGAATTCGACCTGGTCTTCACCAACCATAATTTCCGTCCCGAATACGACGGGACTTACAAGGTGCTCGCTCGCTGGGGCAATGCACCGATCTTCGGCGTCATCGCCGTGCTGCAGGGCAGCCGCCTCGCGCGCTTGAAGGATCTGAGCGGCCAGCGCATCGCCTATCCTTCCCAGAATGCCTTCGTCGCTTACGCCGTGCCCAAGGCTGCCCTGCGCGGGGCGGGAATCGGGGACAAGGAAGTGTTGGCGGGCAATCAGGAGGGGGCGCTGGCCCAGCTTGCCTCGGGTCAGGTCGAGGCTGCGGCGGTCAATTCGCGTTTTCTGACCCAGTATGCCGCCCGCACCGGTTTGCGTTATCGCGAAATCTATACCTCGGCGCCCTATCCCGATCTCGCGGTTCTCGCCCATCCCCGCCTCACCCCGGAGCAACTCGACCGCATCCAGGCGGCGCTCGTCGGCATGAGCACGGACCCGAAGGCCGTGCCTCTTCTGGAGGCGAACCAGTTTCCCGGCTTCTTCCCGGCGACCGAGAAGGACTATGACAGCGTGCGCCGCGCCTATCGCGCCCTGGGAAATTGATCGATGCCTGAAAGGCCTAACCCCCCGGGGCTGGTTCGCCACATCCTGATCCTGGTGGCGGCCGGCTTCGCCCTGCTCACCTTGGTGGGGATGGCGGCGCAGATGGGGGCCCAGGCCGAGCGGGCCCGCCGCGCCGCCGACGACGCGGCGCGCTCGGTGGCGACGGCCTTGCGGCCCATCCTGGAGCAGACCCTGGTGGTCGGCGACCTGGAGACCGCCCGCCAAACCCTGGAGCAGGTGCTCGAGCACCGCGCCGTCGATCGCCTGGTCCTGACCCACCCGGAGACGGGGGCGGCAGTCCTGGATGTCCAGGATCGCGCCGCGAGCCCGCGGCAACCTTTCCTGGCCTTTCTCTTCCAGCCGCTAAAGCCGGAAGCAGCGGAAATCGTCGTGGGGGGCGTCGGCTACGGACGGCTCCTGGTCTATCCCTCAGTGGCGGCCGCTGCCGAGGATCTGGCTGGAATCGCGCTCCTGGCCCTGATCGGTGCCTTTGTCTCCCTGTTGGCTTTTCTGCCCCTGCTCACGGTGGTCCTGCGGCGCAACCTGCAACCTCTCGAGCGTCTCGCCGGGGTGGTGGAACAATTCGGGCGTGGTGCCATGTCCAACCGGGCACGGCTGGAAGGGGCTGCCGAAATCGCCGCCACCGCCAAGGCTTTCAACCAGATGGCCGACCGGATCGAATCCTTGATGTCCGACCTGGCGGCGGCCCGGGCGGCGGCGGAGAGCGCCAACGCCATCAAGGGGGAGTTCCTGGCCAACATGAGTCACGAAATCCGCACGCCCCTGAACGGCATCCTGGGCATGACCGAGCTGTTGCTGGAAACGAAGCTCGATGCCGAGCAGCAGGACCATCTGGTCACCGTCAAGCATTCGTCCCTGCACCTGCTCGACGTCATCAACGAACTCCTCGACTTTTCCAAGATCGACGCCGGGCGCATGAGCCTGCAACCGGAGACCTTCGCCCTCGAGCCCATGCTGCGCGAGACCTGTCGCATCATGGAGGGCCGCGCCCGGGAGCGGAAATTGAAGCTGGAGCTCGTTCTCGGGTCCGACCTGCCCCACAGCGTGGTGCTCGATCCCCTGCGCCTGCGTCAGGTGATCCTCAACCTTGTCGGCAATGCCCTCAAATTCACCGAGCGTGGAGGCATTACGGTGGCGGTGGATGTCCGTGGCAGTTACCCTTCCGGCGAGGGGGAACTGGTGTTCCGGGTGAAGGATACCGGCATCGGCATCCCCCGCGAGAAATGGGGAACCATCTTCGACGCCTTTTCCCAGGCCGACGGCAGTATCACCCGCCGCTTCGGGGGCACGGGGCTGGGGCTATCGATCTGTCGCCGTCTGGTGGAGATGTGGGGGGGCGAAATCTGGCTGAGCAGCGAGGCTGGCGTCGGCTCCGAGTTCTCCTTCACCGCGCGGACCCGCTTCTGCGCCCCCACCGGCCGTGCGGAGCCCGAGCGTACCGGGCCGGCCAATCTGCCCCGGGGCCTGCGCATCCTCCTGGTGGAAGACAACCTGGTCAATCAGAAGCTGGCGGTCAAGCTGCTCGAACCGCGGGGCTGTATCGTCACGGTCGCCAACAATGGGGAGGAAGGGCTGCAGTTGTGGCGGGCAGGCGAATTCGACCAGATTCTCATGGACATGATGATGCCGGTCCTCGATGGCCTGGAAGCCACCCGGCGCCTGCGCCAGGAGGAGGGCGGGGCGGCCCGTATCCCCATCATCGCCATGACCGCCAATGCCCTGGACGAGGATCGTCTGCGCTGTCTCGACGCCGGCATGGACGGCTACGTCGCCAAGCCCATCCGGGTGGCCGACCTGCTCGCCGAGATGGCGCGCTTCGTGCGTAGCGGCCCGCCGGGCGGCGCGGGCGGCTGATTCTGGTAAAATCTGCCGAATCAAAGGGAAAGGCCCGCGCCTTTCCCCTTTTGTTTTTTGCATGGAGCGCCCATGACGGCACACATCATCGACGGCAACGCCCTGGCCCAGGAACTGCGCCAGAGCTTCAAGGCGCGGGTGGAGGCGCTGGCGGCCAGGGGGCAGCGCCCCGGTCTGGTGGTCATCCTGGTGGGGGAAGACCCCGCTTCCCAGGTTTACGTGCGCAACAAGGTCAATGCCTGCCAGGCCATCGGCATGCATTCCGAGAAAATCACCTACGACGCCAGCGTCGATCAGCAGGTGGTCCTCGACAAGATCGCCGCCCTCAACGCCGACCCGGCCATCCACGGCATCCTGGTGCAACTGCCTCTGCCAGAACATTTCGATGAGGAAAAGGTGCTTGAAGCCATCGCCGTCGACAAGGACGTGGATGGTTTTCACGCCGAGAACGTCGGCGCCCTGGCCCAGGGTAACCCGCGATTCATCCCCTGCACGCCCTACGGCGTGATGCAAATGTTCGAGAAGGGCGGCGTCGATCTCAATGGCAAGGAAGCCGTGGTCATCGGCCGTTCCAACATTGTCGGCAAGCCCATGGCCCTGCTGCTCATCAATGCCGGCGCCACGGTCACCGTCTGCAACTCCCGCACCCGCGACTTGAAGTTTCACACCAGCCGCGCCGACATCGTCGTCGCGGCCGTGGGCAGGCCCCGCTTCGTTACGGCCGACATGATCAAACCCGGCGCCGTCGTCATCGACGTCGGCATCAACCGCCTGCACGAGGGTCCAGAAGCCGGCAAACTCTGCGGCGACGTCGATTTCGCCGGCTGTCGGGAAGTCGCCGGCCAGCTCACTCCGGTGCCCGGCGGCGTCGGCCCCATGACCATCACCATGCTGCTGGCCAATACCATCGAGGCAGCGGAACGGAAGGCAGGAATCTGAATGAACGCGACCAAGCACCCCCTCGTCGGCGTCGTCATGGGCTCCGACTCCGACTGGCCCACCATGCAGGCGGCGGCAGTCATCCTCAAGGACTTCGGCGTGCACTTCGAGACCCGGGTCGTTTCCGCCCACCGCACGCCCGACCTGCTCTTCGACTACGCCGCCATAGCCGGTGAGCGGGGCTTGAAGGCCATCATCGCCGGTGCCGGCGGCGCCGCCCACCTGCCGGGCATGTTGGCCGCCAAGACAACGGTCCCGGTGCTGGGCGTGCCGGTACAGTCCAAGGCCCTTTCCGGTCAGGATTCACTCCTTTCCATCGTGCAGATGCCCAAGGGTATCCCCGTCGCCACCTTTGCCATCGGCGAAGCCGGCGCCGCCAACGCGGCCCTCTTCGCCGTCGCCATGCTGGCCAATGAAGATGCCGCACTGGCCGCCAGGCTCGCCGCCTTCCGCCAGAACCAGACCGAGAAGGTCCTGGCCATGAAGCTCCCAGAAGTCTGATTCCGGTGCGCCTGCGAAGCCCTCGCTTCGTTGGCCGCGTCGTCAGCTCCTCGCCGTACTCCCGTACTGTCTCGTCGCCTCCTCCTTGCCGCCTCGCGATCATCTTCCCATGCGCACCGGAATCGTTCTCCCTCCCGCCACCCTCGGCATGCTCGGCGGCGGCCAGCTCGGCCGTTTTTTTGTCGCCGCCGCCCACGAGATGGGTTACAAGGTCTGGGTGCTCGACCCCGATCCCCACAGCCCGGCGGGGACGATTGCCGAGCGCCACCTGCAGGCCGGCTACACCGATTTTGCCGCCCTCGACACCCTGGCGGAGGGCTGTGCCGCCATCACCACCGAATTCGAGAACGTGCCGGCCGAAACCCTGGAATACCTGGCCAAGTTCGTCCCGGTGCACCCCTCGGCGGCAGCCGTTGCCGTATGCCAGAACCGCATCCACGAAAAGACCTTCCTCCAGGTCAATGGCTTTCCCCATGGACCCTTCGCCGCCATCGCCGGCGAGGATGATCTGAAGGAGGCCGGCGCCCATCTCTTCCCCGGCATCCTCAAGGTCGCCCGCTTCGGCTACGACGGCAAGGGCCAGGCGGTAGTGAACAGCCGCGAGGAAGCGCTCGCCGCCTTCACCCACTTCAAGGGCGAGCATTGCGTCCTGGAACAGAAGCTGGCCCTCGACTACGAAGTATCGGTGGTCCTCGCCCGGGACGAGAGCGGCGCCGTGCGTTGCTTCCCCACCGGGGAGAACAGCCATATGCGCGGCATCCTCGACGTTTCCATCGTTCCCTCCCGGGCCTCCGGCTGCGTGCGCAGCGACGCCGAGGACATCGCCGCCCGCATCGCCGGGCAACTCGGCTACATCGGCACCATGGGCGTCGAATTCTTTGTCAGCCGTGGCCAGCTCTACGTGAACGAAATGGCGCCGCGTCCCCACAACAGCGGCCACTACACCCTGGACGCCTGCGTCACCGACCAGTTCGAGCAGCAGGTGCGGGCGCTGTGCGGCCTGCCCCTGGGCGAGGCCCGCGCCCACTCGGCGGCGGCGATGGTCAATCTGCTGGGCGATCTGTGGGTCGACGGCGAGCACTACCGGGAGCCGGACTGGGCCAGGCTTTACGCCGTGCCCAACCTGAAGCTCCACCTCTATGGCAAGCACCACGCCCGCCCGGGGCGCAAGATGGGCCACTTCACCGTCATCGGCGACGACCCCATCCAGGTGCAGGCCGCCGCCATGGCTGCCCGCGCGGCCATCGGTATCAGAGACGAATGACGCCGACGGCGGCGGACTACGCCCGTGCCGTGGAACTGCTGCGGGCGGGCGAACTGGTAGCCTTCCCCACCGAAACGGTCTACGGCCTGGGGGCCGACGCCAGCAACCCGGCGGCGGTCGCCAGGATCTTCGCCGCCAAGGGACGGCCTGCCGACCATCCCCTCATCGTCCATGTGGCCGGCCACGACTGGGTGGAGCGCTGGGCCGAGGCCGTGCCTGACGTCGCCTGGGAATTGATGGAAGCCTTCTGGCCCGGGCCGCTGACCCTCATCCTCAAGAAACAGGCCTGGGTGCCCGACGCCGTCACTGGCGGCCAGGATACCGTGGGCCTGCGGGTGCCCGGCCATCCGGTGGCCCTGCAACTCCTGCGCGCCTTCGCTGCCGCCGGCACGGCCGGGGGCATCGCGGCGCCCTCGGCCAACCGCTTCGGCCGCATCAGCCCCACCACCGCCGCCCACGTGGCGGAGGAGCTGGGGGAGCGGGTACCCCTGATTCTCGACGGCGGCCCGTGCACCGTGGGCATCGAATCCACCATCGTCGACTGCTCGCGGGCCGAGCCGGTGATCCTGCGTCCCGGCCACATCAATCCGACCCACGTCGAAGCGGTGCTGGGTTTCCTGCCCGCCATCGAAACCGCGTCCGGCGCTCCCCGGGTTTCCGGCTCTCTCGAAGCGCACTACGCCCCGGTGACCCCCCTGCGCTTGGTGGCGGGCGAACGCCTGCTGGATTTTCTCAACGCCCATCGCCACCGGGGCGGGCGCTGCGCCGCCCTTTGCCACAGCCAGCCGCCCCAGGCCGGCATGCCCCACGCCTGGCGCATGCTGCCCGCCGACCCGGTGGGCTACGCCCATGAGCTCTACGCTGCCCTGCGCGACATGGACCACG